>B570J29032_109958328_pt1 | contig 12415 bp, 11 predicted proteins | sample LakMenEpi16Nov12_FD_29032 | JGI IMG/M metagenome (IMG submission 29032)
TGTCTATCCCGTTCATGTATAAAGGCAAGCAATCACTTCCTGGAGTTCTTTTAACTGGGGGGCCAAACATCTCCTTTATTCTATCCGTGAGCTCACCTGCGTAGTCACCGATCATGAAATTTCTACCACCCCTACCGCTTAACTCCAAGTTAAGCACCCATTCTATAGAGCCAAAAGAACCATTCTTTATTTGACCAGCTAGCCTACTAGATCCAGCAAATCCCACCTCCTCACCGTCTGTTATTACGACATGTACTTCAGGAACTAACTTTTTAAGAAGTATAGCATTTATAACAGAAGCTGAGTTATCGTTTGCATTTTCAGATTCAATGTTAACTATGTCATGATGGGCAATAACCATTCTTGCGGAATTCCCCCTTAATACTATATTATGATAGTGACAACCTCCGCTCACAAAATAGTCAATCTCGTAGGTTATTCCTACCCTTTCACACAAGTCCATTATGAATCTAGCACGGGGACTAGGTTCAGCACTATTCTCAAGTGCAGTGCCTAGATTTCTTACTTTACAAAAATCTTTTAGGGATTCAAGGATCTCTCTGTTTTCTATTGAGCTTATATACATTCCTTCTATAATTATTCAAGATTAATAACAATCACCGTAGAAAAAAAGATGCCCGAATAAAATATCCGGGCATCTATGGGTTTAGTTTAAAAATTAAAATTAGTAAGAGTAGTGAACCTCTTCAATTTGCTCTGGCTTTAAATATACTGAATAGTGAGCAGGATTAGTCTTAGCCTTAGCAGACAAGCTTTGAGGATAGCAAACGATGAATGTTCCATCAGCGCTTTTATCGATTCTATCCACAATAAATTCAGAATCAAAGAAAACATCTTGCATAACACCAGCTCTTTCGATATCTGAAGGTGCAGCTTTTTCTATATCTATTCCAGTTTCGCGTCTGTACTTAAGAGCAGCTTCCTCTTTTGCTTTTGCGATAACCTCATCCACGTACACAGGCTTAGTTTTTCCTTGTGTTGGTATTTCAGCTACTACGGTTACCTCGTCAACTTCTCCCATTGCTTTCTGATCCAATAAATCTTGAATAACAGCAATTGCCTTAAGTGGGCTAACGTTCATTTCTGGTTCACCACCTGTTTTATTAAATGCAGTATCGTCGTAAACCGGGATTGAGCTCTCGTTAACATTCGAAACAAAGTTCTCGTAAATTTTAATGTGTTTCATTTCTATTTTTTATTTTTTAATAGTCTATATATCAAACAAATTTTAGAAATTATACTCTTGTTAATTTGGCCTTGCCAGATTTAACATTTTCATTTCCCTTCTTATAGAACTCAAGATTTCTCTTTAATCTATCCTGTTCTTGCGGGTGTAGTGTTGAAAAGATCGGGGATCCAACTATCTGAGAGGTCTTCTCAAAAGCTATTTCCGGGTGACCTATATAGAAAGCTGCTATAGAATACTCATCAACCATTCTCCATTGCCAGATTTCAGGCTCTACGAAAAGAATGTCGCTAGTCCCTGGTGTTTTAATAGCTAGGTCTCCATAAGTGAAAGATAAAACGTACCTGTTCTCTTCTCTGAGCTTTCTCATAACGTGAAATACAGCTTCCAATCTTTGCGGTCTATACTCCCATGCTTTAGAATAAGCATTGACAACCTCCGTTGCGGGGAATGCCATCTTCTCCATTAATTTAGCTATCATATAGAGAGAATAGTAAACTTCCTCCTCCCATTCCCCGGCTTCTGCTCTTTTCTTATAAGCTTCTAGGGACTTTTCCAGCTGATCTGAATCCCTGTAACTTTGAGCCAGATAGAACATGTATCTGGTATTGTTTGGCTCGTCCACTAACGCTTTTTCTAGAATCTCAGCATCCTTAGCATACTTTTCCTCTAGAGAGCTAGCTCTTTTCAAGGGGCTAATGTCTGCTTTAACGTAGCATCCTGGAAGAATAGCGCTTTTTAGATTTGGTAAATCGCAATGAAGATACTCGTGAAGTACACCCTTATAAACCCAAGGCTGATTAGATCTAACTATCTGAGCTCTATGGTATTGAAGAGCATTAAGTCTGTATGTGATCTGATAAGTGTCCATCGAATTATCGATGTGTGCAAATGGATTAAATCCGAATTGTTCAACCATAAACGTATCATCCGCATCGATAATCCATCTATAGTCACACTTATCCTTAGCCAACTCAAGACTTTCAGTTCTGTTAACCTCAAAGTTAACCCAAGGTCTCTCGTGAAGTTCCCCTTCTATCTCAAACTCTGCCATTGTTTCTCTGATTACCTCGATGGTATTATCAGTGGATCCAGTGTCTACAATCACCCAGTAATTGATATAAGGTGCTACTTTTGATAAACACTCCCTGATGTTATCGGCCTCGTCTTTTACGATCATAACCAAACACAGGGTAGACGTTTGTTTTTTAATCTCCTGTAACCCTGATATAGGGGCAGCTTTCATTGTTGAATTTTGTTGCACTTGTTTAAAATTTTGTTTAGGCGGATTTGATTTATTACCACCTTTCTTTTTCTTTCTACTTGTTGGCATTTTGAAAAATTTTGTTATTGTTATAGTTTATTTACTGATAAGATTTCATAATTAAGACCTGAATAATCTAATTCTGTAGCTATCCCATATGTCTGCCCATCTATTTCACCTGAAAAGATTATCTCAGGAGAGAAAGGATCAACTCTATCCAGTACTATCTTGTGTAGTTTACCGTTCCAGATCCAGGTTACCCACTTCATGTTCTTTCTTAGAACCTTACCGCAGTGTTTGTCCCTGTTACCTAGCATAACACGGATTCTGGTATTTTTTCCAGAAGGGGACGGATAAACTTCTACCAGTACAGGATTTTCTAGAGAACCCGATATGAGTTCTAGACTTTTCAGATTGCAGCTTATTATAACTAGATCTCCTAGATCCAGCCATTTCATTTTAGAATCTATGCCCCTGATTGACTCCTTTATTATGGTTTTAAGTTTTCCTTCGTCTGTGGATTCAACATCAATATAAGAGCTAAAGTCCTTAGATTTATAATTCTTAACACCCTTTACAAAAGATCCAGTTCCGGAAGAGAAAACTGAGACCAGAAGATTCACAGCTTCCTCTAAGAATGTCCTTTCAACACTCTGTTTAAGCTTCTCCTCTTTAATCCTCTTTTTTAAGGAATTTACGAATTGGTCGACTGCTTCAGAACGCATTATCCTTTATTTTGCTCCTTGGACTTTTTCAAACCCAAAGCATCAACAACATTAGACAAAACCGCGTCCTTCCCTTCAGACGAGTCTATTCTCTTGACTTTCCTGTTTTTAGTGTAAAGCTCTATCAGAGGTAAAGTCTTTTCAAGATACTCGTCAAATCTCTTGTTAATAGTTTCAAAGCTAGCATCGTCCTTCCTTCCCTCTTCTTTAGCTCTTTTCTTTAATCTATCGATTGCTTCTTCTCTCGGAAGGTCTAGAAAAATAGCATGATTTAATCCAAGCCCTAGTTTACCTAGCATTTTATCTAGCATCTTAGATTGCTCTATATTCCTAGGGAATCCATCAAATGCTATATTCTTTTCTAAATCAAGCTCCTTAACCTTTTCCTTTAGCATCTCGAGCATTTTATCATCCGGAATCATATTTCCATTTGCTATGATTTTCTTCAGCTCCTTATCGTCTGAGTTTCTAATCAGATCACCTGTTGAAATGTGCTGAAAATCATAGTCCTTTATTAGTCCCTTTGCTAGAGTACCTTTCCCTGATCCAGGAGGGCCAAGTAGAACTATTATTTTTCCCTGCTTATCAGGAAGCTCCCTTTCGTTTACAAAATCGGAAAATCTTTTAATGCTAGAATTCATATCCTATTTATCTATTCTTAATTAAGATCCGCAAGCAATACAATCGTCTGGATTATCCAGAGAACAAACTATGTCTGAAGTTAACCTGGCAGCTAAATCAGCTAGCTCCTGAGAGTTTGCTGTTATCTCTATGGGCAAAGAAGTTGCCACTTTAGTAACTTCAATTTGTTTAACAGGCTCCGCTTGAACTGGCTTAACCTCATCGGTCTTTTGCGTCTTATACTTAGATAGGTCAACACCTAATCCCGAGAGAGCATCAGCTGCTGATTTTGTTCTCAAATAGTACATACCGGTCTTCAACCCAATCTCCCAACTATGGAAGTGTGCAGCTGTCAATTTAGCAGCATTCACACCCTCAATGAACAAGTTCATTGACTGTGATTGACAAATAAATCTTCCCCTGTCTGCTGACATGTCCAATAAATCTTTTTGCTTAATTTCCCACACCGTTTTATAAACCTCCTTGATATCATCGGGAATACCAGGAATGTTCTGTACCGATCCCTTATTGATTACGATCATATTCTTCATATCCTCGCTCCAAAGGTCCAGATTTATAAGATCTTTTACAAGGTGCTTATTAACAACTACAAACTCTCCAGATAGTGTTCTTCTGGTGTAGATATTAGATGTGAATGGCTCAAATGCCTCATTGTTCCCCATGATCTGAGCTGTAGAAGCTGTAGGCATTGGCGCTAATAAAAGTGAGTTTCTAACACCATGTTTCACAACATCCTTTCTCAATTTACCCCAATCCCATCTACCTGAAAGATCGTCGTCATTGAATCCCCACATATTAAACTGAAATTCACCTTTGCTAATTGGTGAACCCTCAAATGATTCGTATGCACCATTAGCTTTTGCTAGATCTTTAGAAGCTGTGCACGATGCAAAATAAATCGTCTCGAAGATATCCGAGTTTATCTTTCTTGCCTCCTCCGAAGTGAAGCCAATACCCATAATAGCATATAGATCGGCCAAGCCCTGAATACCTATTCCAATTGGTCTGTGCTTCATATTGGATCTCTTAGTCTCCTCTGTTGGATAGTAGTTGACATCAATAACCTGATTTAGATTAAGTGTTGTCTGATAAGCCACCTTATAAAGCTCATCGTGATCAACGTCACACTTACCTCTTATTAACTTAGCTGTTCTAGCGTCGGTTGACTTTAAGAACTTGTTAACTGGAATTGATGCAAGGTTACAAACAGCTTGTTCCTCCTTAGAAGTAACCTCCATGATCTCGGTACATAAGTTAGAACTCTTGATTGTGCCGATATTCTTCTGGTTAGATTTTTTATTCGCGTGGTCCTTGTATAGAATATAAGGAGTTCCGGTCTCTATTTGTGACTCAATTATCTTCGCCCAGAGATCTCTTGCTTTGACTGTTTTTCTAGCCTTTCCAGCTTCTTCAGCAGCAATATAAGCTTGATCGAATGCATCGCCATATAGTTCCCAAATCCCTTCAACGTCAGATGGCGAGAATAGTGACCATTCGCCATTTTCTTTCACTCTCTTCATGAAGATATCCGGTGTCCAAAGAGCCAAGAAAAGATCACGGGCTCTTCTTTCTTCCTTACCTGTATTCTTTCTAAGATCTAAGAAATCCTCGATATCAGCATGCCAAGGCTCGATATAGATTGCGAAGGATCCTTTACGTCTTCCACCTCCTTGATCAACATACCTAGCGGTCTCATTGAAAACTCTTAGCATTGGTATAATACCATTGGAATTACCATTTGTGCCTTTAATATAAGAACCTGTGCTTCTGACGTTATGAATAGCCAATCCAATACCTCCAGCGTTCTGTGAGATGACAGCAACATCCGATAATGTCTTATAAATGCCAGGAATTGAATCATCGTCCATCATTAGAAGGAAGCAAGATGAAAGCTGAGGCTTTCTAGTTCCAGAGTTGAATAGGGTGGGCGTTGCGTGGGTCATCATATGGTTCGAAAGAAGTTCGTAAGTTTTAATAACGTTCTTCATATCATCTCCCCATATACCAGCGGCAACACGCATATACATGTGCTGCGGTGTTTCTGCTACCTCGCCATTTGTTTTCAATAGGTAGCTTCTCTCAAGAGTCTTAAATCCAAAATATTCAAAATCAAAATCTCTCTCGTGTAGTATTGCGCTATCCAGCTTGTTTTTATTCTGCATTACAACCTGATAGGTCTTTTCACTAATCATTCCAGCTGGCTTATTAGTAACAGGATCTATGTAATTATAAAGAGTATCTATGGTATCTGAGAATTTCTTCTTTGTTGTTTTGTGCAGTCTGGAAACTGCAATTCTAGAAGCTAGAATGGAATGGTCAGGGTGTTTCGGTATCATAGAGGCAGCTGTCTCAGCGGCTAAAGTATCCAGCTCTTGCGTGGATATGCCATCATAGATACCTGCGATTACCTTCTGTGAGATACCCACTGGGTCAACTAGATCTTGGTTTAGACCATAGGTCATCTTCCTAATTCTATTGGAAACTTTCTCAAATCTTACTGGTTCTTTAGAACCGTCTCTCTTAATTACGTGCATATTTTATTTAACTTATTTTTAGAAATCCGCATCAAATCCAAATGGATCGTCTTCATTTTTATTCATAATACCTGCTTTCTGATATTCACCCACTCTCTTCTCGAAGAAATTTGTCTTTCCTTGTAGTGCTATATTAGCCATGAAATCGAATGGATTTTCAGAATTATAAACTCTTGAGCATCCAAGGTCTAGCAATAATCTATCAGTCACAAATTCAAGATATTGGATCATCAATTCGGAGTTCATACCAATTAGTCTAACTGGAAGTGACTCTGTTATGAATTCCTTCTCAATTTCCAAAGCGCTGGTAAGGATCTCTTTTATTCTATCTTGAGAAACCTTATTGATGATGTGATTGTTGTGCAAATGTACAGCAAAATCGCAATGCATTCCCTCGTCTCTTGAGATTAACTCATTAGAGAACGAAAGGCCTGGCATTAACCCTCTTTTCTTTAACCAGAAAATAGAGCAGAATGAGCCGGAGAAGAAAATTCCTTCTACAGCTGCAAAAGCAATAAGTCTCTCCTGGAAATGCGGGGAATCGATCCACTTTAGAGCCCATTCTGCTTTTTTCTTAACAGCTGGAATTGTATCAATAGCTTTGAAAAGCATATTTTTTTCTTCCTGTTCCTGTATATAGGTATCAATCAGCAAGGAGTAAGTCTCGCTATGTATATTCTCCATCATGATCTGAAACCCATAGAAGAACTTGGCTTCGGAGTACTGAACCTCTTTAACGAAGTTCTCCGCTAGATTTTCATTCACTATTCCATCTGAGGCAGCGAAGAAAGCTAAGATATTCTTAACGAAATATTTCTCATCCTCATTAAGAACATTTCTCCAGTCGTTTAAATCCTGGGATAGGTCTATCTCTTCCGCAGTCCATATGCAAGCCTGCTGCTTTTTATAAAGATCCCATAAATCCGGATGCTCTATAGGGAATATAACGAACCTATTCGGGTTCTCCTGGAGGATCTTTTCCCCATAGGAATATATTGAATTTTCCATTAAATTAATTTTTTTTAGTAACCTCTATCTTGACGGTCGTGATTTTCTTTTTGCTTTGCCATATAGAGATTCACGATATCCTCGCTTGTCATTCCCATGGAAATACCAAAATTCATAAAAAAGTGGAGACCGTCGATCCACTCGTAATAAAGCTCCAACTTATCAGATTCTGATAGGTCTGAAATTTTCATGTCTGCGGCTTTAGCATTGTCTTTTTTCCAATACTTCCATGCGGCAGAGCCTATACCATCATTAACACCGCCGAGTGCATCGAACATCTCATTAAGTTCGTCGGCTAGGGCGTGTTTGTTTACCATCCAAAAGTCAGCAATTTGCTTTAGTGTCCAATCCGTAAAATCGAACCCATATCTAGCTTGAAGCTCCTTCTGTTTGTTGTAGATTAGTCCCAGTGTGTCCTCTGTTCCTTTGTAATAGTCCTGAACTTCTAGATCAGCACATTTGTTGTCTGTGTTAGCCATTTTCTTCGTTTTTAATAGTTTAAATTAAGGTTTGACTCCCACCGGGGTTTTTTATATATCACCCTGGCTAGTCTTGGTCCCCCTATTTAGGGGAATTTTCTGATTCTTTTTTTAGTAATTTTTCAAGCCTATCGATTTCGATCTGTAGAGCTAACATTTTGTTCTTTGTAGCTCTTCTTTTTGCGTAAAGATCACTAACTATGCCCCTTAGTATAGGCTCTTCGTCTTCTCCTCCGAAGTACGCACCGGATGAGGTTTTAACCCAACTTTCTTTTGGAGTTAATATGTTCTTCCCTTTATAGACTTCCGGGGATATACCCCATTGAACAATTGTATTTGGGTACAGGGAGGCAAAGTCATAACAAGCTATCCATTCGTGCAATCCCGCTATTGGTTCCTTAACGTATCCACCTGCAAATTTAACTGCCTGCTCTTCTTTTCTCTCGTTAACAAATACCTGTTTTCTTTCTAGGAACTTCCTGAGCATCATGCTCTCGGTTGACCAAACGGGAGAAAGTGCTCTATTGATCTCTACGCCTGTTACCAATGCTATCTTAAAGAAAGTCTGTAAGGTCTTTAGCTTCTGATCTATATAATGGACAAGAGCACAATCGACTGCGTTATAGTAGATAAAGTCTTCAAAATTAGATTGATATAGATCACGGAGAGTTCCGTTATATGAAATCTTCTTGAGTCCTATAGCTTTTTCAGCAACATAATCCAACCTATTACTTTCCTTGATCTTGATAACACGGTCCCATTTTTTATAGATATCCAAATAATCGACCATTAGTATGTGTTGGGGCAGCTGATTCTTTCCTATTAGAGTACGTGACGGTGATATCATCTTGGGATCTATTCCTAGCTTCTTTGCACGGTTTATCAAATATGGCCAGTCATACCCTAGCCAGTTCCATCCTGTAATGAATGGCATCTTCGATCCTATGTCCTTAAAGAAAGTATACATCATATCATACTCGCTTTCAAATTGCTTGTATTTAAAGCTCCACTCGTCACCGGTTTTTTCGAAGTAGCTATTCAGCTTATTATGAATGGAAACCTGTTGCTCTTGAGTTAGAGGATCTAGACCTAAAACAATAAGCTTGCATTTGTCTGTTGCGATACCGATTGATAAAACTCTATTCTTTGTGTTCTCCGTATCTAACGCATCTGCCATCTCATCCGTGATCTCAACCTCGATATCGAGAAAGTATTTCTTTGGTGTCTGATACTCCCAAAGTGGTGCTGTTATGCTGCGATCTGACTCTTCCAGCATTTGAGCCATTCTATACTTATCGTATCTCTCAGAAGGATCCTTTTTAACTGGTGCACCCGTCCAGTCTTTCCATTCTGGGTCTTTTTTTCTGTCATTAGGATAGCACTTTGACCAAACAAATCTCTCCTCCTCAGGAACGGGAATGTGCAAAAAAACTAGATCGCCCTCGTCACTGAAATGAGAAACGTTCAGATACGTTCCTTTATTTTCTATATCTACTATCATGCTTTATTGGATTTGTTAGTATTGTATTGAAGTTATGCGATTTATTTCCCATATTCCCTTTCTTTTTTATTTAATTTTCCACAGATATATAAATCCAACAAAACTTACATCGTAATGAAAAATATAAAGTCCCTTACCGATTTTCTAAACGAAGATTTTGATCCGGGAACGGTTCAGGTTCCGGGTGATGCATACGTTACGCGGGTTAATTCTAGAAATTACCAATCAGCCCACCAGCCTCTTCCCCAGGTACTAGACCCAATGTACGAGGGATCTTATTTCTGTGATTTTCTAGACGAGTGTGGCAAATCGGAAAATTTCACTAGCATTGTGAAAGAGAAGAGAAAATCACCAACAGAGATCACTAATTATTTAAAAGAAGAATTTCTTAGCAATTCAGCTAAGAAGAAGTAAGTAATTTATACAGCTTCGATAGATCGACAAAAAGAATATGGAAAATCTAAGGGAATTTCAAGAATTTAGAACATATATCAAACCTAAACTTCTGGTGTTTCAGGGCTCGCCAAGAAAACTAAAGTCTTGTTCAAACCAAACACCTAAATCTAAAAAATTGATCAACTACATATTTGAGTACTGGTCTAGTGTTTACGATATAGAGGTGATAGACCTATCAATAGGGGATGTAACGATAAGTCCATGTAAAGGATGCGTTTCTACTTCGGGTGGATTTCATTGTCATTGGAAATGTACATGTTACGGAAAAGACATGGAAAAAAAGGACCTGATGTACGAAGCGGAGATTTATGATAAACTGGAAGAATGTGACGCTTTCCTTGTGGTTAGTCCTATAAACTGGTATTCGGTTTCTACCCAGGTTAAAGCAATGTTTGATAGATTGGTTTGCGCTAATCTAACGCTAACCAGGGAAGAAGCCATAGAAATAATGGGCGAGGGTAATATCAAAAATTCCAAGATCACCGGACCGACTGAATTATCAGGAGAATATGATAATCTCCTAAAGAATCACCTAGAAGGAAAAACCGCAGCTTTTTACATTCACGGGGACGATGGAGCAAACGATTACTCAAGTGACCCTATAGAGATCGGGGATTCAAACTGGGATCCGATAAATTCAATCATGCCGCTAGTCTATCAATGTAGATACTCTGGTATAAATTGTCCAGATGAACTTGTAGAAGCTTTCTATATAAACAAAGGAATTCCCTATTACGAAGCAAATCTAGAAATGCAATACGAGGGAGAATTTTTTGAGAGAATGGATGGTCTTTTAAACAGATTGACTCTGGCTTTATCCTCTAAAAAAGGACAGATAGGTTATTAATTTTCTATCAGAGGTTTCTCTTTCCGTATTTCCATTTATGAAGATATCCCAGGAGTCCTGACCGTATTTACCTATCCCTGGTAACTCTGAAGGATTCTCGAACCCTTCTATCCACTTTTGACTCATCTTTTTTATTCTATCCGCTTTTACGTTTTGGAATCCAGTAGACTTTAGACATTCTGAAATTCTTTCCTTCTCACAGGAAATAGCAGATACCTGATCAGGTATTATGGAAAATAGGGATTCTAATATCGGTCTAACCTGTTTATTGTTTGTTTGGTTTAGACATATACAGCAGACCATCATTCTCCACGGATTGTCCAGATACTCTTCCTGTATTAATATTTCTCTAGCCATGTGACAAATATAAAAAACATATCCGCACAAAAAAAGCCGGTTACCCGGCTTTTTCTAGGATAATATTGGGTTATCCCTTAACCTCCTCAAATTCAACCTCTTCAGCTTCTGTGCTTGTTGAGCTAGTTGTTTCACCAGCTTCGCCGGAGTTAGCTTGCTCTTGAGCATAAACTTTAGTGGAGATTTCTTGGAGTGCCTCGACTAGATCCTTGGTGCTAGATTCCATCTTTTCAGCATCCTCACCTTTTACGGTCTCCTTAGCGGACTCGATCATAGAATTAATCTTAGCTCTTTCCTCCTCAGATGTCTTTTCTTCAAAATCTTTAATCATTTTTTCAGCTTGGAAAATTAAGCCATCCAACTCATTTTTAGCCTGGGATAACTTAAGTCTTTCCTTGTCTGCTTTCTCATTAGATAAAGCGTCATCCTTCATCTTCTTGATTTCATCATCTGACAGCTTGTTACCAGATTCAATCTTGATGTTCTGCTCTTTACCTGTTCCTTTATCCTTAGCAGAAACGCTAATGATACCGTTAGCATCAATATCAAAGGTAACTTCAATCTGAGGAATCCCTCTTGGAGCAGGCGGAACATCAGTTAGCATGAATCTTCCTAGAGTCTTGTTATCTGAAGCCATTGGTCTTTCACCCTGTAAAACATGGATTTCCACATTTGCCTGGTTATCAACGGCAGTAGAGAATGACTCGCTTTTTCTAATAGGGATAGTTGAGTTAGCTTCAATCAATTTGGTGAATACACCTCCCATTGTTTCAATACCTAAAGAAAGCGGTGTAACATCAAGCAAAAGAACGTCCGTGATGTCTCCTTTTAAAACTGCTCCCTGAACTGCCGCTCCAATAGCAACAACCTCATCGGGATTTACGCTCTTATTTGGCTTTTTACCAAATAGCTTTTCTACTTCCTCTTGAACCTTAGGAATTCTTGTTGATCCACCAACCAATAGAATCTCATCTATTTCAGAAACTTTAAGTTTGGAATCTTTGATAGCTTTTCTACAGGGAGCAAGTGTCTTCTGAATTAAATCATCAATCATTTGCTCAAATTTAGCTCTCGAAAGTTTACCTACAAAGTGCTTAGGCCCATCTGAAAGAGCGCTTAGATAAGGTAGGTTAATTTCTGTTTCTGATGAATTTGATAATTCGATTTTAGCCTTCTCAGCAGCTTCTCTAATACGTTGATAAGCCATTGGGTCCTTAGAGGCATCTATTCCAGTTTGCGACTTGAACTCTTCCACAATCCAATCAATGATCTTCTCATCGAAGTTGTCACCACCAAGATGTGTGTCACCGTTAGTTGAAAGAACTTCAAATACGCCAGATCCTATTTCCAAGATGGATACGTCAAATGTACCACCGCCGAGGTCATATACCGCTA
>B570J29032_109958327_pt1 | contig 12413 bp, 6 predicted proteins | sample LakMenEpi16Nov12_FD_29032 | JGI IMG/M metagenome (IMG submission 29032)
ATTTCGCCCAACGCCAGTCACAGCAATCGCAAAAGGATCCCTTGCAGAAAAGGGAGGAATTCAAGTTGGCGATCGAATCGCTGCGATCGATGGCGAACCAGTAAGCGATGGTTGGGGGTTACCGCTGAAACTTGCTCAATTGGGCAAAGAAAAGAATGTGGTAGTGAGTTTCGATCGCCCAAATCCGGAGTCGGGTAAAGAACCAACTCGCATCGACATCACCGTTGAGAAGTTTGAGCCCTCGTTTGATTCTATTGCCGATATCGCCGGGCAGTTAACTCTTAAGAGCATCGGAGTGGCATTCGGTTTGGAAACTGAAATCAGTTCCATCGATCCGCAAAGTGCGGCTGGTCAAGCTGGGTTAAAGGCAGGCGATCAATTGCTGAAAATCCAATTCTCTCCTACCGAGGAGATCAAGGAACAGTTTTTGAAATTTGGAAGCAAGGTGCCTGACTCCGTGATTGTTGATGAGAATTTCACCCCAGTGAATTTCTGTGAAGTGCTTCAGCATCTACCCGATCAAATGAAGGTTCGGGTCTACTACAAACGCGATGATATGGTCAAAGAGCAAGATGTTGTTATTTATGAAGTTCCCGATCAAAGTTGGTACACACGGGGAATTTCTATGTCGCCCATGATGCGAAATCACCGAGCCAAAGATTTCGGATCGGCCTTAGTTTTGGGATATGGCGAAACGAAGCGGAGACTCTGGGATGTAGTCGACTTTTTGCGAATGCTAGTAACGGGAAAAGTGCCAATTCAGTTCCTGGGAGGACCAGTGCGAATCGTACAAGCAGCAAGTTCTCAGGCAGCGGAAGGTGTTCCAGCGTTCCTTCTGTTTTTAACCCTGCTCAGCGCCAACTTGGCGGTTATCAACTTTTTGCCAATCCCTGCGCTCGACGGAGGACACATGATGTTCCTTGCGGCCGAGGCGGTACGGGGTAAGCCGGTCGATGAAAACTGGCAGATTCGCTTGACGATGGCAGGTGTGCTTGGGCTGCTATGTCTCATGGCTTTCGTGATCATCAACGATATCGTACAGATTATACGCTAATTGATTCTTCATCAGACCAAGGGTTAATGATTGGCTCAATCTTCTAAAGTCCTCGCGGTGGCTCTTGACGCTGCGGGGACTCTTTTTGAACCGAAGCCCGATGTTGCTACGGCCTACTGCGCCGCCGCTGCTCAGCATGGATTTGAGATCGATTTGGCTGAAGTCCAGCGACGACTTCCGATGGCGATGAGCAAGCATTTTCCACAGAGTTGGGATGATGATGTTGCCAGAACGAGTTCTGCCAAGCAACTTCAGCAGTGGCAGGATTTAGTAGCTGAAGTTCTCTGTGAAGTACCGGAGATGTCTAGGGCTCCCCTATTTGAAAATCTATGGCACCACTTTCGTAGACCTGAGAGTTGGCAGTTATTTTCGGATGTTGCACCCGCTCTTGATATCTTGAGATCAAAAGGGCTTCGGCTGGTTATCGCTTCTAATTTTGATGAACGACTTCACGATGTTGTTGCAGGAATCCCGGAACTAAAAGGCTTTGAGCTTATTGCAGCCTCGGCTGATTTAGGGTTTCAAAAGCCCTGCAGAGGATTCTATCGGCGTATCGAGGAATTACTTGAACTTCCGCCAAATCAACTAGCGATGATCGGTGATTCGTATCGAGCCGACTATGAAGGAGCGAAGGCAGCAGGCTGGAACTCTTGGTACTTGGATCGCATTACGGAGCAAACCGGTGGAGTGCCGCAGGCAGAGTCTGTTTCTTCGTTGATTGAATTTGCCAAAAAACTTTAGTCGCTGAAGAGTAAGCTAGAGGTCCAGTCGACTGTCGCCAAATGAATCGCTTCTCGTGAGCATCTTAGGAATCATAGTTCGTAATCTAAAAAGCATTGCTTGGAGTCCACGAGCCGCGTTCCATACAAAATCAATTTGTAGGTACACAGAATAGAAGCAGGGATTTTGCTTTTAGATCATTGCGAGTCTGCTTCTGCGGATTGAGGCAGCGCGAAGGCAGTTACAAAACTTGCCCTTGATGAGCGGTCCACTGGATTTGCAAGAGAGTCGCTTCTTTGTCGCCTCGATGATATTGCAACAACTCTTCAGAGAGCTTTAACTCTTCACTAGAGGGAGCATGCCCGAGTGCATGATGGACAAGTTCTTTCCAAGACAACTTCGTGCTGAGAAGTTTTTTGATGTGTTGGCTGTGACCTGAGTCAGAATCGACGCTCGCATGAATCCGCAGTTCCTGCAACCATGCAGGCAGAGGAGTGTCGGTGGCCGAACCACTCGTCGCTGGCAGCGACTGGGTTGGCATCGGCTGAGCCAGAACAGTCCGTCGCAATTGAGACCCCGACTGCTCTTTTTCTATTTGAACAACTTGCGAAAGCAACTGCTGCGAACTCATCGCTGCTAAGTTAGGATCGCGATAAGAAGCGAAGAGGTTTTCGGCGACTCTTAGGTCGCGAAGTTCCTTTTCAGAGGCTAACAACCACTGCTGCTGAGTGATGGTACGTGAAGGGCTTGCAAACGGAACGCTTGAGGCAAGCCATCTTACTAAGCGAGGTAGATCGTAGCGATGTACCCTGAACTGCTGGGCAAGCGACTTCAGTAATTCCTTGCGGCTGTCCCGTCCATTGTCATTCGCCGCTGAATCGATTGAAATCAAAGGAGCACCGAAAACAATTTTCCAAGCAAGATTCACAGTACCTTCAGCCATCACAGGGTTGTTGGTTAGCCACTGTGCGAATTTTTCACGACGCAATTCGGCTGGAACGTCTTGCAGCGAAGTGCCATCAGGCAATCGAGCAACAGCCGAACTGAGTCGTCCGTCAGCTTTGTCATAAAACAGTTCTTTGGTTCCATTCAGATTCAAAGAGGCTACCAAAGACCAATATGAATCTTGTGAGGTTGCTGGATCGGTGCTCTGGTCATGGCACTTTGAGCAGTGAAGCGACTGATTGAGCCAAACAGAACCAATTCGCTCGGCAGCCCGATGCCCCTCTCCATCTTGCAGCGATGTTAGCCAATATGACTCAGGTTTCTTTGACGAAGTGGAGGTAGGATTGACGGGGACTGCCGTTAAAAGCTGGTATACCGTATCGTTGAAGGCGACTCGCTGTGCGAACTTTTCAGTTAGCCATGCTTCGAATTGGGTTCTCCAATCAGCGGAATCTTTTTGAGCAGGTCCAGCGACGTTGAGTGCGATCTGTCTCGCGAGTCGTCGGGAGAAACGCTCGCTCTGAGTTGCTTGTTGGAGAAGGTAGTCTCGCTTGTCAGCATCCTCAGTTGAGGTGAATAATTCGATCTGAGCTGGAGTGGGTGTAGCGCCTAGCAGAACCGACGCGGCGCGATTGAGCCACTGTTCGTCGTTGAGCGGTTCAGCGGCAGGAACTTTGAATTCACTCCAAAGTTTTTCGAACGTAGAGTTGATTTGAGCAATGATTTCCTGATCGGATTTCGCAGTTTCGGCAGGGGAGGAATTTGGGTTGCTTTGGTCGACAGGCATCGAATCAGGCTCGATAACTGCGAAAGGCAAACCGCTGATATCCAGTCGTTCTGGCGATGGAGGCGAAACGGGAACAGGCGCACTTATGTCGGATGGGCTAGAGCTTTCAGCGATGGCATGTTGGCCGATCTCCGTCGGCTGCGAGACGGTTGATTTCGCAAACTGTTGAGACGTCCCTTGCATCAAAGGTAAAGTGAAAGCCAGAGTTGCAACGGCCAGTAGGCAGACAGCGACACCGACGAGCAAGGATGCAATTTGCAAACGTCTTTTCGCGGACAGACTTTCTCGTAAGTACTGCTGGTAGTCTTTGTCCAGAGTTCTATCAAATGGTTCCTTCGTCGCAGCGTGAACGGCAGATGCTTGTACCGGAGGAGCATCGACGAAATCTTGCCACCAAGAACGGTCGCTGTCGGAGTTGTCAGGTAATTCAGGAAGGGCAAGGGAGTCGGCTTGTTGGTGATAGCGAGAGACGATTCTATCGGTCAAGTCGGGAGGAGATTGTCCCGAGATGATCTCGTCAAGAAAGCTATCGAGTATTTTATCCTGCCAAGACTCACTCATTGCAATTTGCTTTCCATACATTCCCGGAGTTGGGATTTGGCTCGTTGCATGAGATTTTTGGCTCCATGCTCCGAGATACCTAATTCGTCACCGATCAATGTTCGACTCGACCTGTCCGCAAACCGAAGTTGCAACGCTTTTCTGGCTCGGTCGGTTAGCCTTGAAAAACAGTCACGCAGTGCATCCAGGGTTGAATCGCCGTTGTCAAAACCAGCCCATCGCGTCCAAGCGTCTTCAAGTTCAGATGCCTTCTCGGTTACTGAAATCTTAGCAACTCGACGTCGATGGGAGATGAATAAATTGTGAGCGACACGTCTGAGGTAAGCGCCTGTTGCGGCATCATTTCGATGTTCAAAAGGACGGCGGATAACTTGCAGGAATGTCTCCTGGGTGAGGTCGTCCGCCGTTGTTGAGTCACATCCTAGAGCCCGCAAATATCTCCACAGACCCGCCTGATATTTCCGTACCAGTTCTACGATGTCCAAATCGCTCTCCACCAAATTCGGTTCACCCGAATTTGGTGCATCCTTGGTGGATTCATCCGCGTCAGTTGGCTGGCTGTTTTCGGGTTCATCCCTAGACGAACCAGCCACTTCCGTGGAAGGAGGTTTGGACATTAGAGCTATCCGGACGATTTTTCCTACTAAGCAACCAAGCCGTCGATGATCTTACCGCTGTTGGCGATCTTCATCGGACGACCACTCTTGCTGGTGTAAGTGGTTTCCAAAGAAATGCCAAGAGCCTTGCAAACTGAAGCCATCAAGTCTTCAGACGAGTAAGGTTCGGTGACTACAGAGGTTCCATCTTCGCTAGTTGCACCAATCGCTTGGCCACCCTTGATTCCACCACCACCGACAACCACGCTCCAAGAGCGAGCCCAGTGGTCACGACCTGCATCGCCGTTGATGTTTGGCGTACGACCGAACTCACCCATCCACATGATGACGGTGTCCTTCAGGAGACCTCTCTGTTCGAGATCTTCTGACAAAGCACTCATCGCTCGGTCAAGAACTGGCAAGCGATCATCTTTCAAGATGTTGTGAATGTCAGCGTGGTTATCCCAGCCACCTAGGTCGACTTCAATAAACGGAACGCCTGCTTCAACCAAACGTCGAGCCATCAAGCAACCTTGGCCGAAGTTGTTCTTGCCGTAACGTTCTTGGACAGCTTCAGGTTCCTTTTCAACGCGGAACGCGTCCATCTGAGCGCTGGTCATCAAATCCAGGGTCTTCTTGAGAATCTTACGATGATCTTCCGAAGAGCCACCTCGTTGCTGCGAGATGAAGCCGGTTTCGATCAAATCCAAAGCTGCCATACGTTGGATCAATCGCTTTTCATCTAGCTGCATTTCCAAGTTGCGGATGCGACCATTGCTGCTAACGGTGAAAGGGGACCAAGCCATACCTAGGAAGCCTGGGCCTTCGCTTGCACCACCCACGGAAATGAATGGAGGGATCTCCAACTCAGGACGCTGATGAACCAGTTCATGAGCGATCACTGAACCATAGCTGGGATACTCGATGTTCGGATTAGGAACATAACCGGTGTGCATGTAATAGCGACCGCGATTATGATCTGCTTCGCGAGTGCTCATCGAACGAACGATAGCCATGTTGTGCATTTGCTTGGCCATCATCGGAAGGTGCTCAGAAATCTGAGCATCACCGGAGGTGCTGATTGGACGGAAAGGACCACCCGTGGAGGTTCCTGGCTTGAGATCCCATAAGTCAATCGTAGCTGGCCCACCACCCATCCACAAAAGGATCGCGGATTTCTTTGATTTCTTGAGTTCGTCTGCGTGCACTCGCAAGGAGTGCCCCATCGCGAGCGAAGATCCCAACATCGCCGAAGCTCCTGCAAGGTGCTTCATGAAATGGCGACGAGTCATACCGGAAGGAGTCAAAAAGGAAGGTAACATACTTCGCTCCACGTCTCTTAGTGGTTAATGATAAATTCGTTACTGTTAAGAATAGCCCACCACATGTCCTGCAACATATCAGCCACTTTACCCTCTCGGGCCTGCAACAACTTGGCTGATACAGCCAACTCGTCCTGACGACCCTTGCGAGCCAACCCGACAAGGAAAAGTTGATTGACTTTTTCCTGAGTCTTCATCGGGGAATCGGCTAGTTGCTGTAGCCAACTCCCTTTATCCAGCGAGGTTGCTTGCTGGATTAGCTCTCCATTGAACATCATCAAAGCCTGAGGAATAGTTCCATTAAAGGTGGTTGCTTCGTCACCCTCGTCGGTGCCAAAGGCAATCACAAATTGACGTAACCATTGCTCTTTTTGTCTTTGCTGTGCGTCTAAAGTCCCTTTGGAAGCACCAGGTCCGGCGACCACTACCAGCGATTGATACAGCTGCTCGGCTTGCATCTGGCGAGTGTAAAAGTGTGTGAACTTAGGTGCCTCGCCAGAGGCTGGATCATCCTTCTGATTGTCCTTGATCGAACGACTACTGAGTTGATAAGGTTCCGACAAAGTGATCCAGGTGATTAGTTGCTTGAGATCGTAACTGGACTTCGCAAATTCTTGGCTTAGTTTTTCCAGCAAGTCTGGATGTGATGGTGGATTGTGAGGACCAAGGTCATCAATCGGGCGAGTAAAGCCGTAGCCGAAGAACTGGGACCACATGCGATTGACAGCCATCTTAGGCATAAATTCGCTCTGTACGACCAGCTTTCCTAACTCCAACCGTCGATTGACTTGGCTCAAGTAACCGCTCTTGCCGATCTCAGTTCCGTCGACGAATACCGGGTAAGCTACTTTGGTCAAGCCATTGCGGAGTTGGTAGAAAATCTCAGCTTCTTCGGGCTGACCACCCTCACCTGCAAAATCCTGGTCTACAAGTTCAGCATGATCGATATCGCGGCCACCTTCGATGAATCTTCGCAACGCTCGAGTTTGGCGGAAGAACGCATTGAATTCCCAAAACTTCTGCTGCTTCCACTGATTGAATGGGTGGTTGTGGCACTGTGTGCACTGAACTTGGAGGCCGAGGAAAATCTTGGAGGTCGCTGCCGTCGCTTGAACAGCATTCTCCTCGTTGACTTTCATGACCAGAAAGTTGGTTGCCCCGTTGAAGTTCTCGGTTCCTGCTTTGGTAGATCCGGTAGCAGTGACGAGTTCAAACACCATTTTGTCGTAAGGCTTGTTGCGAGCAAATGTGTCTCGCAAGTACTTCTGCATACCATCGCGGCTGATCAGTGTGTCATCTTCCATGCCACCGTTGCGACCGATGAGCACGTTGGTCCAGATGGTACTCCAGTTAGCGGCATACTCTTCAGTGTATTGAGGATCATTGAGCAGTTTATTGACTAGCTTTTCTCTTTTATCCTTCGCTTTATCTTTCACGAACGCATCGAGTTCGGCAAAGCTAGGGATTCGTCCAAGAACGTCAAGAAACACTCGACGGCACCATTTGCCTTCATCTTCTGCTGGCGATGGCTTGACTTTGTACTCGTCCCAAACCTTTGCAATCTCTTCGTTGATTAAAGCTACCTGAGGGATTTTTGCTTCCGATGCTGTCGGTTCCTGAGCCTTGGGCTCAGCTCCGAAAGACACCAATGCAGGAAAAATCGCAATCCCACTTGCGACAATCCAAGAAGTCCAAAAATGCTGGATACGAGCCATAGCAAACCTATCCGTAAAGTGTGCCCGAGAAGCGAAGCCGACGCGGACTAAAAGATGAGCGAAATAGCTCTTTCTAGTGTACTCAGATTTCCCAGTAGGTTGGAAGCAGTACTTGAAATTGCTCCACCGATTACTTTGAAAACCACCCGAATGGGTATTGTTTTGGTAAGATTTAACGTTTCTGCCGGTTGTGCGGGAATAAAAGTCATGTGTTATGGAGGAGTTTGACGACCTAAGCGATTGTAGGGGTATGTCCGGATATTGCGCTAGAATTGCCGAGTGGATCGGCGATTCTGAAAATATCAACTAAGCCTTGGTGCCATGGAAGGGCCGGTACTGTGAGAAAAATCCTCGCTTACCTCGCAAAATCGCTGGTAGTATGCAATTGTTCTTTAGTCGCTTTGGCTCAGGGGCTCCCGCAAGGAGCTTCCTCGAGAACGGGAGCGGTTTCAATTCAAGTCGAAAACGACAGCCCACAGTTGCAGGTCTATGACCTACCTCCAGATATTGTCGGCGCGGTCACGGCCCGGCTGAGTCTGGACTTCGCTCAAAACCCAAGGGTTCGAGTTACCACGGAGCCCAAAACGGGCCGTCTGATGGTGATGGCTCCCAATTCGGTTCAGGCTCAGATCGCCAACAAGATGCAGCAGCTTCGGCAAGAGGCGATGCAGCTTGGATTGAACCGCTTCGGTGGTGTGCGTCCCGATGCCTACACGCAAAACAGCTACACGTTACAGAATCTCACTTGGCGAGAGTTCGAAGATGCGATTCGCACAGTGATCGGGCCCAAGGCAACTATCAATACGGAACGCAACGGCGAGCTGGCTCAGTTCAGAGTTGCCAGCCCCAGTGGCCTGCAAGACATTCTTCAAGTAGATCGCCGCCTCAATCAAGTAAACATGCAAGGGAGTATTCCTTCGGTCGCAGCATGGATGCAGGTTGTTCAGGCTCTTGATCAGTCGCACATCGCTGGCAATGAGCCTACTCATATTCTTCCGTTAGCTCCTGCGGAACCGGCGAAGGTCGAACGAGCCTTGCGTTTGGTCAGCTTCGCAGCTCAGCAGCAACAGAATAATCAGCAAGAAGAGGAAGAAGCGACTGCTGTTATCGGTCAGCCGAATCGCAACAACCAGCAGCCCGGCAATCAGCAACCCGGCAATGCTCAAGATGAGCAAGCTGCGGCGATCGGTAGCGTCGATTCACTGGGCGCAAATAGTGGTTTGTTCGGTAACGTTCAAATCGAGTTTGTTAATGAACTGGGCGTTGTGATTGTTCGTGGTAATAAGCGTGACGTACAGCGAGTGCTGGAAGTGATCGATCAGATCAAACAGCAAAGCGTCGAGACTCAACCCGAAATCGAAATCTACATGCTCAAGAATGCAGACAGTATCGCGTTAGGCACACTTGTCCGTGAGCTTTACACTCAAGTTCTCGCTCCTCGGCAAGGAACTGTCAGCATTACTTCGTTAGGACAGCCCAACGCGTTGCTGTTGATTGGTCGCCGCGAAGCAATTGGTGGATTAACTGAATTGCTTGATAAACTCGACCAACCGCTTGATCCTTCGTCACAGCTTCGAGTCTTCCGACTATTGAATGCTTCCGCAGTTGATGCGGAGACTACGGTTCGCAATTTCTTTGTCGAGCGTCCTGGTAATGACGAAAACCCGCGAACCGGTTTGGGTGTTCGTGTCAAGGTTACAGCCGATTATCGAACCAATTCGCTGATTGTTCAAGCGAGCCCGCGTGACATGACCGAAGTGGCCAAGTTGATCGAAGAGATCGATGTGGAAAGCACTGACGCTCAAAATGAAATGCGAGTCTTTAGCCTCAAGAATTCCATTGCCGAAGATCTTGAGCCGGTTTTGCAAGCTGCGATCAGCGGGCAGGCGGCTAACCAGCAAGGACAACAAGGTGGGGGTGGTACAGCACGTGCAACGCCCCTCAGTTCGAAGCTCTCGATCGTTACCACCGAAGGTCAAAGTGGCGAGCAGATTGATTCAGGTATTTTGGCAGGTGTTGTTGTGACAGCCAACCCTGCTAACAACACCATCGTGGTGCGTGCTCCATCGAAGAGTATGCCGTTGATCGCTGCTTTGATCGAACAGCTGGATCAGCTTCCAGGCGCTGAAGCTTCGATCAAGGTCTTTACCGTCAAAAACGGTGATGCGACCTCGCTGGCCACCGTAGTACAGCAGTTGTTTGGACTGCCTGTTACTGCAGGCACGGGAAACACGGGTGGATTGTTTGGTGGCAACAACCAGCTGTCTAACCTCGGTGGATCGACCGGTGGCGATAGCAGCTTGGTTCCACTGCGCGTATCGGTCGATACGAGGACCAACAGTATTATCGCATCGGGTTCTGCATCCGACTTGGAAGTGATCGAGGTTCTATTGCTAAGGCTTGATGAAGAAGGTGTTTCCAATCGAATCACCGAAGTGATTTGGTTGCGAAATGCGGCTGCTGCAGATGTGGCGACCGCTCTTAATAACTACCTCACTACGCAGCGTCAGATCGTGCAACAGACGTTGCTGTTTAACCAGTCGATTACTCGAACCGAACAATTCGATCGCGAAATCATCGTCGTGCCCGAAGCAGCTACGAATAGTTTGGTGATAAGTGCTTCTCCCAAATACTATGAAACGATTCGCTCAGTAATCGATTCGCTCGATCGCCGACCTCCCATGGTGATGGTACAAGTATTGATCGCTGAAGTTAGCTTGGATGATGGTTTCGAGTGGGGAGCTGAGTTGGGGCTACAAGACGCTTTCTTGTATGACCGAGGTGTTGTTACTGAGGGGGCAGTAGACCCTGGATTTGATTTTATCGGAAATCCGCTCGGGAACTCAGCAACTGGCGCAAACCGTGCAAACATCGGCAGGCAGGGAACGACATCTTTTGGTGTGGGACAAGCTGGGACATTCGGTTACGGTGGATTGGTGTTATCTGCTGCAAGCGAATCGGTAAACTTCCTGCTCCGAACCTTGCATGACGCTCGAAGACTTCAAGTTTTGAGCCGTCCTCAAATTATGACATTGGATGGACAGCCAGCACGAATTCTCGTTGGCCAGAGTGTGCCGCGAGTTACTGGAGCTAACAACAACGGTGTGAACGGTGGTTTCACGACCACTACGACGGATGAAGATGTCGGCTTGATAATGGACATTACTCCGCGAGTCAATCAGGACGGATTAATTGTCATGAACGTCGCCGTTGAACGTTCGGGTTTGAGTTCCCAGCAGGGAATTCCGATCGCAGTGTCCGATGGGGAGACGATCTTCTCGCCTATCATTAACCGAACTCAGGCTGACACAGTTATCAGTGCCTATAACAATCAAACCGTGGTTTTTGCTGGGTTGATCACTAAGCAGCGTGAGACGATCGCTCGACGAGTTCCTTACGTCTCTGATATCCCGATTCTTGGCTTGCTTTTCCGATCGGATATCGAGGTTGAAAAACGTTCCGAACTGCTGGTTGTTATGACGCCTCATTTGGTTACCGATGAAGAAGATCTCAACATCATCAAGGAAGTTGAATCATCGCGTATGAGTTGGTGTTTGGCTGACGTGCTGGAAATGCACGGCGATGTGGGACTCAATGGTGGCCATGGTCTCTGGGGACCTGCTGCTAGTGCGATGATGTATCCCGAGATGCAGCCTGGCGAGATCTCGAAGACCGCGACAGATTCGATCCCAGTGAGACCTAACAATTATCCAGCCCCTGGAACCCCTGTACCAACTGAAGGTCAAGTACCTGAGGTGTTGGAAGGTGTACCAGCGGAAGGTGCTCAGGAAGGTAGCGTGATTCAATCGGCTCCGATCGATCCCGCTTCCTATTACGAGCAAGGTCCAGGTATGGCGGCTCCAGTGGGCTATTATCCGGTGCAGTCTGGACCGATGGTTCAGCCCGCCCAGATGATCCAGCCCTATCCAATGATCCCGGCGAATCCTGCGATGCAGCCTGGTCAAGGAACCATTCGGCGATAGTTCTTTCCTTTCGTAGGAAGAACTATCTAATCCCCCCAAGTTCGATGCCGACGATTTCAAGGAAGAATGAAGAATGAGATGCACTCGATACTTTTTGTTCGGGCTACAGTTGATCGCCAGTTCGTTGATGCTAACCGGTTGCGCCTCATGGAGTGATTGGGGAAAGGCTAAAGACTATGTGACTTGGCCCATGAGTCGATTCGCCAAGGACTATCAGAACCCACAGCGGCTTGCGGTGATCTGGAGTCCCGATGTGATGACGATGCCAGGCAAGCCAGCTGCGCGTGGTTTTGGTGGACGAATCTATTTCTACAACGAGAAGTCCGTTCCTGTTCCAGTCAAAGGTGAGTTGATCGTTTACGGATACGAAGAAACTGCGGCAGGAAATCAGGCAGAGAAAAAATCAGCACCCGATAAGAAATTTAAATTTGAAAAAGAGCAGTTCGCCGAGAGATTCAGTAAGTCCGATTTGGGCGCTTCATACAGCGTTTGGATTCCATGGGATGATGCTGGTGGACCGATCAAACGGATTACTCTGATCCCAATTTTTAAAATGGAAGATGGCAACTTAGTTCACGGCGATGCGGCCGAACTAACGCTGCCAGGAAAGACTCCTGGTCCCGTTATGGCCACTTCGCAGTCGTATCCCGCTGTAGGTGTCGCTCTCAATTCAGGCAACTCAAGCTCTCCGCTAGGCACGCCGCAGCGTCAAATCGCTCCGTCGAATAAC
>B570J29032_109958322_pt1 | contig 12392 bp, 11 predicted proteins | sample LakMenEpi16Nov12_FD_29032 | JGI IMG/M metagenome (IMG submission 29032)
ATGATTGAACGAAGAGTCACTGGGCGTAGAACCAATCCTGATGATCAGAAAAAATTCTACCCCACAGATGTCAGCATGGATCGGGTGCCCACGCTGGTAGATGCCAACTTCAATTTTGGCGCACCATTAAGGTTGGCAGCATGAGTTTCTTTGATGACTTGATCAGTGGAGTAGGCAATTTTCTCAGTGGTGGCAACAGCATTGGTGGCAGTCTTGCCAAAATTGCACTGTTGGGACTGGGGCTAAACAAAGTCAGCAACAGCATCAACAGTGAAAAGAACAGTCAGTTGCAGACAGTGCGTCCATACAAAGCACGAGTTGATCAGGGAGTGCGATTGCAAGTGCCACCAGCAGCTGATCAAAAGATTCCTGTGTGTTATGGTAGATCTACCCTGGGAGGTATCATCAATGATGCCAGACTCAGCAGTGACAACCGCAACATGTTTTATGTGCTGACCATTAGTGAACGCACAGGCACATTGTTGAGCACAGGCAATCCCAGTGCTTATGTGTTCAATGACGTGTATCTCAATGACGAACGTATCATATTTGAAAGCAATGGTATAGACTGTGCTTACAGCATTGACCGCGATGGCAACAAAAATTTTGCCTATGCAGGTGTGGTAGAAGTGTATTGCTATGCTGGTGACAGCGACACACCACAGGTGCCAGAATACTACACCAATGGCAGCTTAGATCCAGCCTATGACATTGTGCCTGGCTGGACCACGTTGCACATGATGGAAGACTTGATCTTTGCAGTGGTCAAGATCACGTATTCACCAGAATCTGGACTCACGCAAATACCCAACATGCGATTCAACATCACCAATTCAATGACCTTGCCTGGTGATGTCATACGTGACTACATGGTCAGCACACGCTATGGTTGTGCTATACCTGCAGGAGATATCAACGTATGATGAGTCTCAGTGATCTAAACACATTTTCAGCAGCCAATGTCACCTACACAGCCAACGTGGTCACCATTGATCGGTCAGTGGGCAATGTGTTTCAACACGTGCCAGTGGCCTGGAACACAGTGAGAACATTTGGTGCATTGACTGGCAATGGTATCACTTTGACTTTTGCAGCCAACACAGCCACCACTGTGAATTTTACATTTCCCAGCAGCAGTTTTGCCACACACACTCTAAGCATAACCACTGCAGCCAACACTGCTGTGGTGTCTGGTATCTTGGACATCCTTGACTACAATGCTGCTCGTGCCCAGGTCAATCCCACAGTGGGCGAAGCAGGCAATGTGACCTACACAGTGACCACAATCAACACCAACGATCTTGCAGGAAATATTGCTGTGGATTATCGCGGAGTGCCTGTGTAATGGACAGTCTGGCACAGCTGAATACAGTGGCCATTGAAAATGTCAGTTTTAGTGCTGTGGCCAATGTGGTTCAGCAAGAAGACACTGCATACACTGTGCGTGTGCCCAGCGTGGATCTAGTCAAAACACTGGGCAACATACAGAGCAACACTGTGATCACGCATAGTTTCGACTGGGGCAACATACCCAGTGCCTATCAGAATGTCACTGTGAGTCTGAACAATCCAGGTGCTGTGTCCAATGTCAGCAGCACCTATGCTGGCAATGTGCTCACTATCACAGGCATTAAATCTGCACAAGATTATCTTGGCACAGTGGCCACAGTAGGAACTTCTTTAGGGTTTGATAACACTGGTGAATTTTCACACAACAGCAATGTGAGATTGACAGGCAACATCTTTAATTCAGGTGTGTTTTTATACACAGTGAATGTGAACTTGGTCAATGTGCCTGAATTGTTTCCAGTGGGCAATCCTGGCAACTTGGTCTACAACTTTTTTGGCAATAACGTAAATGAACAAGATTCAATCGTGACACCTGTGTCACCAGGTGTGCTGATCAACACCAACAACCCTGCTGGTCTTTACACCATGACCATTAGCACTCAGGACAATGGCAATGCAGTGACCTTGACCAGCACAGGACCCACTTTAACAACCAATACTTTTTCAGCAGTGGGCAATGTGGGCACATTGACCTTGCAAGGTAATATTGTGCCACTCAATCAACACCTGGCCAATCTTGCATTTGTCAAAAGCAATGCTGCGGTTGCCAATGTGCCGTCAATTGGGCGAGGTGTAAGAAATCTCACCTACAGTCTTACCAATCCAGCCAATGTTGTGTCGCCAGATGGCACAAGAACACAAACCTATTTCAGTAATTTTGCACAGACTCAATTTGCCAACACTGCTGGCAATCTCAAATATCGTGCGCAGCCTGGCAATGTGGCTGTGGTCAATCTGTTTCAATCAGGCTCACGAGACACTGGTGTAAACACCCTGGCCTATGTGGGATACCATGCAGGCACTCTTGATCCACACTGGGCTTATGCACATCGTGAAAACAGCAATGTGGGCAATGCCAATGTTTTGCTGACCATGATAGGCCTGCAGGCCAACAGTGCCAGTGTGCTCAGTGGACCACAGCATGTGATTGGTGTCAGCAACAATGCCACAGTGGTGCGAAGTGCAGTGAGTGATTTGATGGGCGCCAACATAGGCAATCAAAGCAACACAACAGCACGACTTTTTGTCACTTCCAGTAGCCCTGGTAGTTTTTATGGCAATACCACTGCCCGCACAGTTGGTGCTGATGCAGGTGATCAGTTCAACAGTGTGATTTATAGCAATGTTGCCATGGGCTCAAGCACCTTGACTATACAACCAAAACTCACATTTAATGGCACAACATTCCCAGTAGTTGTTAGTCATATTCTTGCAGGTCCAAGCGGTCTTGGTGTTTTTCAACGACAATCAAAACCCAACAATGACATCCAGGACTCAGCAAACTTGACCTTTTCAGGCAGCACCTACAAAGGAATACATTGGTGGTATCCGCAATCAACATCAGTGTTCAACCCACCAGCGGTGTCTACCACAACCAGTTTTGTCAACTGCCATTATGATCTGACTACCAGTAACTGGCCACATCCAATCATGGTCAATGGGTTCACAAAAATTATTGATCCCCTGATTGGACAAACTGGTCAACTGCGAACTGTGCCCAATTTTTCTGGAACAAGCCTGGCAGTGTGGCGCGGACAAACAGACATACCTGCCAGCGATCTTGCACAAAGTCAACAAATCATAACCATGCAAGTGGTCTTGACCGGCACCACTGCATACACTGACAACCTGGTCAGCACCAAGGTCACTGCCGCTGGCTACGCATTCACAGTCACACAAAATTTTGCTGGTGCAACACCTCTTGGTGCGTTTATGACTCCTTATCTTGGTGACAATCCCATATGGCCCAATGCCTGGTTGTTGCGAGGACAAACATACGATTTCAATGTGGACATGACTGCCTCAGGAGCCAATGTGTATATTACCACTGCATTAGGTGGCGGTGTTGTAACACCTTCTGGTGTGACCAACAACAACATCAAACTGGGCACAATCTCTTTTACTCCCACGTCAAGCACTCCTGACATTGTGTATTTTCGTGGTGGTGGCAGCAGTCCTGTCAGTGGTGTTGATCTAGAAAACAGTCAAGGTGGAGCATTCTATATATTCAGTGACACCAGCAGCACCAGTGGTAGATGGACCACAGTTCCTGGTGCATTTGACATTATGAAAAAAAGCGACACTGAGATCCTGATGGTGTATACCAAATACACAGGCACAGTGTCCAATGGTGCCACGCAGAGTGCTGGACTGTATTACAGAATAATCACCTGGAATGGTAGTAATCTCACTTTTGGCACACAGGTGCAAGTTCAGAACCCTGACATCACAGGCAATATATATGGCATCAGCATGACTGCTAGTTCAACCAATCTCAATGGCTACACCTATGTGCTGTGTGTGATTGCACCAGCACAAGGTGCACAGAGTGCTTTTACCACTGTCACACCCATTGTGACCGGATTCAAATTTTAAGGATAACCCATGCCAACCAGCACACTTGCTAGAAAATACACCATCAACGGTGTGGTCAACACAGAAAATCCTGTGATGGAAAACCTTGATGGTATCTGTCGCAGTGCCGGCAGTTTTCTCACCTATGACGTGCATCAAGGCCTGTGGAGTGTGGTCATAAACACCACTGCCAGCAGTGTCTACAGTTTTGATGACTCAAACATTGTGGGTCCCATACAGGTCAGCACCACCAGTCTGTTTGATCTTTACAATGAAGTAGAAGTAGAATTTCCCTTGTTGGACACAGCAGACAAAACTGATTTTGTTAGACTAGAGATCCCTGATGCAAATCGTGCACCATACGAACAAGACAATCAATTGAAAATGACCTTGAACTTTGCCAGTGAGCCAGTGCAGGCCAGTTTGTTGGGACGCATTGAATTGTTGCAAAGCAGACTGGACAAAGTTGTAACATTTGAAAGTGACTATTCAGCCTTGCAATTGAACGCAGGTGATGTGATTGATGTGACCAACACCTTGTATGGTTTTTCAGCCAAAACTTTTAGAATCATAACCATTAGAGAACTGGATGCTGATGACGGCAGCATACGATGTGAGATCACAGCATTAGAATATGATGCCACAATCTACAGTGCAGCCAATCTCACCAGAACTGTGCGCAGTGACCTCACTGGCATACAGACTCTGGGTGCCATAGGAATTCCGGCCACTCCCACTTTTGTTAAATCAGAAGCCAGTGCAAGACCACAGATCAATGTTGTGACCACTGTGCCCACAGGAGTTATTGAAGGTGTGGAATGCTGGATCAGCAGTGATGGCACCAACTATCAATTGCGTAATACCATCAAGAACGCTGACACAGTGCTCACACCTGGTGCCAGTTTGACATTTGAATTTGATGATCAGGCAGCAGGCAATGTGTATGCCAAAACACGTGGCACCAATTATTCAGTTGCAGGACCATTCTCAAATGTGGGCAACACCACTTACTCACCACAACAGATCACAGATGCCATAGGCAACAACACCAGTATTCTTGACAGCGGTGGCGGGACCATTGCCCTTGCTGCTGCATTGCCCTCTCTGATCAGTGCTCTTAATGGTTTGTTTTCGGGCAACATTTCAGCAGGCACTCCTGGTGGTAACATTGCCGCAGCCATGAGTGGTCAAGGATTCATGGTCAGTGTGGATGCTGGTCAGACCACGGTGGGCAATATTGCACAGGCCGCTGGCAATGCCAATCCAGGCTCACCAGGCGTTTATACCACTCTAGGGTCCTCTACATTTTCCCCCAACTACACTGCCACTTACAAATACGATGTTATTTTTGATCAGAACACCTCTGGTGCTGAAGGTGGACGTGGTGCTTATTGGAGCGAAACCGAAGATGTAGTTCGTGTTCGTGCCGAGATTTTTGATATCACTGGCAACGCCAACACCTTCATTGCAGGTGAAGCCAGTGGTGCCCGTGGTGCCTGGTTTTGGACTGATTATCCTTTAACAGGCCAGGTTACTTTGAATGTTGGCGACACTTACAAAATAGAATTTGGGGCATTGTTCTACACAGAGTCTGCCAATACCACACCAGGTAATATGACTTTTGGATGGAATGTATACACCACAATATGATCTCACACAACGCTATGATAACAAAACCTCTCAAACGATTTGCTCGTGTAAACAACCTTGTTTGCACTCACCTGGTTGAAACACAACGCCAAGACTGGTGTGAAACACAACTGTGGGAAAACATTCCTGGTGTATGGGAAGACGTTACACACACCCAGGTCAACAGTGAATGGACAAAAGACGCCCAAACAGGTGCTTGGTCGCCCCCTCCTGGTAAATAACATATTGCTGGTGCCTCAGTGCCAGCAGTATCGCCCTAAGGAGAGCACACATGGCCGGAGTATTAGACTTCCAACAATATGTTGGCGGTGCGGATCAAATCAAATGCGAACAATGGTTCCCATCAAATAGACGCACTTTAATATACAACTTTCAACAAAACATCACCGGCTGGACATTCACAGCAGACTTTCAAACCATAGTGGTAGACACTGTGAGTTTTGCTCGCTACACCGGTCAACCCAACTTTGCCAACTCAACGGTGATTGGCTCATTTGCCAAACAAGAAATGAGCACATTTGCTGCCGGCATCTATGTGCCCACAGTGCTGAATGTTGCCACAGGCACTGTGCGAGTGTATCAACCTGATGCCATGTATACCGGACCTATAATTCCTGATGCAAGAAAGAATGTGCCCATCACAGTTTTTGCATTGACCTGGACTGATGCAAACTCTCCCATTACCAATGTAAACACACATCGTTTTGCATTGGTGCAATGTTGGGAACCTGATGTGGATCCTGGTGATCCCACCTTGCTCACAACTTATATTCCATTGGTGGTGGCATAATGAGTTACGAAGTCATAATCACAGAAGAAGTGGCTGCCAATGTAACAGTGGCCACCACAACATATCCCATCACCATTGAATACAATGCAGTGATTGAACAAGCTGGAGCCAATGTCACTTACGGCAATGTCAATGTGGCGGCTTATTTGGCCAGCAATACCAGTTTGCCCATACTCACCACTGCCAATGTGCAAGCTGGATATTTCCTTGGCAATGGTTCACAGTTGACTGGTATCATCGCCACATCAACTTATGGCAATGCCAATGTGGCAGCCAATCTAGCAGCGTTTGGATCAAATCCTATTTCGACCACAGGCAATATCACAGGTGGCAACATCCTGGGTGGTGCCAATGTCAATGCCACACTACATTCAGGCACAACTGTGAGTGTGACAGGCAATATCACAGGTTCCAACGTGATAGGAACACATTTTGGATCAGGTGCTGCTCTCAGCAGTATCACAGGTGCCAATGTCACAGGCACTGTGGCCAATGCCACATTTGCCACTTCGGCGGCCACTGCCACGTCAGCCACAACTGCTGCCACTGCCAACTCAGTAGCAGGTGCCAATGTGAGTGGCACCGTGGCCAATGCCACATTCGCCACATCAGCAGCCACTGCCACGTCAGCCACAACTGCTGCCACTGCCAACTCAGTAGCAGGTGCTAATGTCACAGGCACAGTGGCCAATGCCACATTTGCCACTTCGGCAGCCTCAGCAACCAGTGCCACAACTGCTGGCACTGTGACATCAAATGCACAGGCCAACATTACCTCAGTGGGTGTGTTGACTAGTCTCAGTGCTAGTGGCAATATCACAGGCAATTATTTCCTGGGCAATGGATCACAACTCACAGGCTTGCCAGCCACATACGGCAATGCCAATGTGGCAGCCAACCTGGCTGCATTTGGCACCAATCCAATATCAACCACAGGCAATGTCACTGCTGGTTATGTGATTGGCAATGGCAGTTTGTTAAACAACATCACCGGTGCCAATGTTACAGGAACTGTGGCCAATGCCACCTTTGCCACTAGTGCAGGCACAGCTACTTCAGCCACAACTGCTACTTCAGCCACAACTGCTGGCACAGTGACCACAGCAGCTCAGGCCAATATCACCTCAGTTGGCACATTGACCAATCTTGATGTGAGTGGCAACGCTGTGATAGGCGGCAATCTCACTGTAAATGGCGACACTGTTTATACCAATGTGACCAGTTTCAACATAGAAGATCCTGTGCTGGAAATGGGTCGTGGTGCCAACAATGCACCCCTGGTCAGCAATGATGGCAAAGATCGTGGCGAACGTTTGTGGTATTACTCTGGCAGTGAAAAAAGTGCATTCACAGGTTATGACAACAGTGCTGGCAAATTGATCCTGGCAGCAGATGTGACCATTGCCAGCGAAGTGGTCACAGTGGTTGATTATGGAACCACAGTGGTAGGCAATTTGCAAGGCACCACAGTCAGTGTCACAGGCAATGTTACTGCGGCCAACATCACAGGCAATGGATCTGGACTATCAAGTATAACAGGTGCCAATGTCACAGGCACAGTGGCCAATGCCACATTTGCCACTTCAGCAGGTAGTGCCACAAGTGCTACCACAGCAGGCACAGTGACCTCAAATGCACAGGCCAATATCACTTCAGTGGGCACACTCACAAGTTTGAGCGTGACAGGCAACATTGCCACTTCAGGCAACTTTGTGGGCAATGGCTCAGCACTCACAGGTATCACAGCCAGCACAGCCAATGCTGCCAGTTTCTTGATTGATCCCACAGCACCCGGTGTGAATGTCAGTGTCAGCAACGCATTCAGCCTCTTGAACTTTCCACAAGGTGGATATATTGGCTGGTCAGGAGATGGAGTAGACCCCAACACTGGTGGCAGTTTAGACATTGTTCCTGGCGGCAATGTGGCCAATGCATATGCGAGCCTGACATTTCTCAACCCTGCCAATGTGTTTGCCAATCCCATCAGCACTGTGAATGTCAGCAATATTGGCATGGTGTTCAAGTATGATTTCCTGGGCACATTTGGTGGAACCCGAACACTACAGCTGGATGGTTCAGGCATGAGCTTAGACACCACATTCAGTGCAACAGGCAACATAACCACCGCAGCCAATTTTGTAGGCAATGGTGCAGCACTCACAGGCATTGTTTCAAGTTATGGCAATGCCAATGTGGCTGCCAATTTGGCAGCATTTGGGTCAAATCCCATCAGCACCACAGGCAACATCACCAGTGGCAACAGCAATGTGACCAACACTTTGTATGCAAGCAATATCACAGGTGCTGCTGGTCAGAATGTCACAATCACAGCAGACGGCACTGGTGACATACATCTTGACGCTGACAGTATCAGAGTTGGCGACAACAATTCACCTGTGACCATTGTCACACATGGCACAGGCAACCTGATCCTACGCACACACGAAGGTGATGCCTCGCAAGGCAATATCACCTTGGTCAATGGGGCAAACGGCAACATTCAATTGAATCCCAATGGCACTGGTCAGGTCACTACCACTACAATTTCAGCCACAGGCAATGTGACCGGCAACTACTTCCTGGGCAATGGCTCAGCACTCACAGGCATCACAGCCAGCACAGCCAATTCAGCCACATTTTTAACTTCCAGCAGCAATGCTGCTGCTCATGTCAGCGTTGACAGTGCCAACACACAAACTGTGTTGCCTGGCAATGGTAGAATTGGGTATGGTGGCGATGGTGTAGATCCCAACACATTTGGCAGTGTTGATATCATACCAGCACAAACAAACTTGGCCAATGCTTATTCAGCATTGACATTTGTAAATCTAGCAAACTTTGCAGCCAATCCAATCAACACTGTGAATGTCAGCAACACTGCTGCATTCATGACTTATGATGTAATTGGCACAGCCAAAACATTAACTGTGAGCTCTGCAGGTGTTGACATCAACACCACATTGTCAGCCACCGGCAACATAACTACTGCTGGCAACTTTGTGGGCAATGGTGCAGCACTTACAGGCATTGTGAGCACATATGGCAATGCCAATGTCACAACACTGCTGGGTGCATTTGGATCAAACACCATATCAACCACTGGCAATGTGACCAGCGGTAATTTACAAACTACAAGTCTCACAGGCACTACAATTTCAGTCAGCAGCACTGTGATTGGTGGCAACTTGCAAACACCAGGTTTTGCCTCAGCAGTGGGCAACATCATTGGTGGCAATGTGCTGTCAGGTGGTGCGATCACTGCCACTGCTGGTATATCTACAGGAACCACAGTAAGTGCAGTAGGCAACATCATTGGCGGTAATATTACCACCGGTGGAGCAGTAAGCACAAGTGGACGTGTGATTGGCGCAAACTACACAGAAACTGTGCATGCAATTGGCAGCAGTGGTGGCACTATCACTCCCAACATCAGTCTGGGTAGCATACAAAGTATCACATTGACCAGCAACATGACATTCAGTTCAATCACAAATATCAATGCAGGACAGAGTTTCACATTCATTGTCACACAAGATGGCACAGGTTCAAGAACACTGACCAGCACCATGAAGTTTGCTGGCAACAGCCGAACACTCAGCACAGCAGCCAATAGCATAGACATCATATCAGTGTTCTACAACGGCAGCACTTATTTTGCAAGTTTAACCAAGGGCTACGCATAATGTTTGCAGCACGTGGCGGATTTTTTGCACAACCCCTGGGACCTGTGCCGGTATATAGATCAGATGCATATGCTGCTTATTTGGAATTGGCTGTGCCATTTGATCATGTGAATCAATTCAACGATGTCACACCCGCCATCAAAGGATCTGGATCACCAGCCAGCAAAACCACTGGTGCCAACAGCACAATGGATGCTGGTCAGGTCAAATGGACCAGCAGTCCCGACTATGAGAAAAGTGTGAAGACTATTGCCACTGGTGGTGTGGCAGCAATGACATACACCATGCCCACAGGTCTGCCCACTTGTGCTTCAGGTTCAAATGACTATGTGGTAGAAGTCTGGGCCTATGCCAATGATTCTACCACCAATGCCAACTGGGCTTTGAGTTCAGCTGATTCTGGTGGTCGTTGGTTGTTTGGCGTCAACAGTGGCAGCAGTTTTACTTTTGCTAGTGAAAACAATATTGGAATTGGCAGCGGCTGGCATCATATTGCCATTGTGTTAGATAATGGAGTCAAAAGATTCTACTATGATGGCATTTACAAAGGTGTGTGGTCCAGCAGCAACACAGGATTCAGTGTGTTGAATGTTGGTCAATTCAATTCAGGTGATAACAATGACTACCGGGGTTGGCTGCAAGATCTAAGAGTATACAGCGGAACTGACAAAGGTTACACTGGCACTGATAGCAGTAACGCAAATTTTACCTTGCCCTCAAGTATGATACAGAGCTATTCATGAGTGAAATAGAACGCACCAATCTAGATGCACACGTTAGCCTGTGCGAACTGCGCTATCAGGCTCTGGAACGACGTCTGGAAATAGTTGAATCTCAACTGGGTGATCTACATACTCTCGTATTAGAGATCCGTGACAGTCTCGCTCGATTACCTGCCGGTGAAAACACACGATGGATTCAGGCTCAGGCTGCGGTGATTGCTGTGCTGGTGTCGGTAGTGGCTTGGTTGGCCGCACGGCTTTGGACTTGAACCTGGGTTCAAACTCACCAGTGCGGGCATTTCTATAACTGTTGCAACCGCCACAGTGTTCACGCCATTCGCCTGCACGACGACTGAATGATCGTTCAGGAGCACCCTCAAACACACGTTCACAATCTGAACACTGTCGATGCGGCAACCGTAAACTCAGTATCCGCATGCCACCTGTATCACGTGTGAGCCAATGTTCACCTGAGGCTGACAGCACTGGTTGATCTCGGGGTCTCAACTCTACGTCAGCAACTTGACTGACCAATTGTTCGAATCGTTTTTGTTCCATATAATATGCGTATATTTAGTGACCAATAAATATTGGTATGAGCAACCAACTATCATTTTCAGTAGACCAAATTGTAGAATATCCTGACTTGTTTATTATCCGTGTGCGTGGTCCCAGTGATGAACAAATTGATGCCTTTATGACCCTGGATGAAGTCAGCAGTTTTTTGCAGGACTTGGGCGCACAATGTGTGGCGATAGCACAACAATGTCAACAGATACAAGCAGATCAATCAGATGAAACCTTTACCCCAGAAACTGCCCCAATACTCCACTAAAGACCATTGCCTGGTTGTGCTCAACGGTCCATCCGGTGACGCCATGCCAGATCAAGACTGTGAAACATTTGTGTGCAATGGCAACTTCCTGCGACGCCGTTGGGATCACATTGTGAGTCTGGATCATCAGCGCATTCAGTTTGCTAGACAGCACGGACATGGTGTTTGGACCAGACCAAGATTTTGTCGCGGCTCAGATATACCTGTGCCAGACCAACACAGTGTGTTCAATGATTCAGGCAATGCTGCCATCTGGGCTGCTCACACCATGTATGACACCATAATCATTGTGGGTGCTGATGCCTGGTTGGGTGGTGAAGAATACACTGTGTGCAGAGAACTGTATGTCACAGCAGACAAGAAACCCAAACTGCCGCCCATATGGTTCAAACGTTTCTTGGGCTGGTCAGGGCAGACTCCCAACAACTACATTTTTGTTTGGCCAACCATCAAATTAGGCGTCAAAACCCAGCGGTTGGACCAGGTGATTGCTAAATATTTTGTGTAGGCACTGATACCTTTCAAGTTAAGTCAATACTGTGGTTGGTATTGATCCTGTTCCTGATGTTTATATTGCCATTTAAATGTCCCCCGTCAGTGCTTACACTCATTAGGTAAATCTGTAGTATCGTGTGAATCCCCCGGCCCACAAAGCCAGGGGATTTTTTTTGTTTGCCAAAACGCTAGGAAAAAAACAGGTATTTTGTTAAACTTACTAAATAAACTATATGGCAATAGTATCCGGCAGCAAAACAAATCACAAACAAACAAACAAACAAACAAACAAA
>B570J29032_109958320_pt1 | contig 12371 bp, 9 predicted proteins | sample LakMenEpi16Nov12_FD_29032 | JGI IMG/M metagenome (IMG submission 29032)
TTGTGATTTTCAATATTATTGTTGTTCAGCGAAAAACGTTCGTAATGAATTACAGGATCTTTTGATTCAAAGTTTTTGGTTTCTTTTGGAATATCTATTGGTGTTTGTCCGCTTAAATCACCAAGGTTAGGAAACCCGCTTTTTTTTGAACTGTGAGAAAGATCAAAATTCAACAAAGCCAATTCAGCTTTTGTTGAAATGGTATTTATTGGAGCTTGTAACTTAGACCTATTCGACGAGCTATTCTCTTTAGAACAACCATAAAATACAATCATAGCAAGTGCCAATCCGAAGACTTTTTTCATGTAATAATTTTTAAATTAATAAGGGGATAATTCCAGCTCGACAAAGCTTGGATTTTCAGGATTGGATGGGGTGTAAATCTAATAATTTAATTCCAAAAAAAGGAGTAGATAAAACTGTATATTAATCAGGAAACCCTGCATCCAATTCTCGCTCAATTTCTTCCATTTGAACAATATCCCAGGCTTCAGATTCAGTTGGGGTATGATTTATCGCTTCTAATAAACCCCAATTGGATAAGTTTTGTTTAACGTTTTCACTGAGGTTGCAAATAACAAAGGACTTACTATCGGCATAAAGATTTTCCTTTAGAATGTTCAACACTGGGGTAAAATCTTTGTCCATTTGTTGCACCTTTTCAAAGTTGAGGATTACGCTTTTGGTTTCATCTTCCTGCTTTTTAGCAATTAATGCCAAAAGTATTGCTGACATATTAGCAGTCAATTCGCTGTCCATAATGGAAATGACATAGAAAATTTCTTTGGTATCAATTTTGACATTCATTTGTATAGCGCTTATAATTCTTACTTATCGAACCACAAAGATATCTCATTTGTTGATTTTTGAGTTAGTTCAAGCCTATGGGATTGTGAATTTGTGTCAGGAGTAATCTGAGAATTATTCGTTATTATTGTATCAATCGAAAATCCAACCTAATATGGATAATAATTTTTCAGCACAGGTTAAAGAAATCATCTCCTACAGTAGAGAAGAAGCGTTGCGTTTGGGTAATGATTTCATCGGGACAGAACATTTATTGTTGGGCGTCATTCGTGAAGGGGAAAATACTGCTTTGAAGGTTTTACAGAACCTCAACATCGACTTATATGAGTTGAGAAAAGAGGTTGAGATGGCAGTAAAAGATAAGTCTGGAAAAAACATCCAGAATATCAATAGCCTTCCTTTAACCCGACAAGCGGAGAAAGTAATTAGGGTGACCGTACTAGAAGCAAAAGCGCTAAAAAGTCCAATGGTTGAAACAGAACACCTGCTATTATCTATTTTAAAAAACAAAGAAAATATTGCCACACAAATATTAAATCAATTTGATGTGGACTATGATCTTTTTCGAAATGAATTAGGGACTGTCAGAAGCAATGACGTTAAGAGTGAATTTTCTGAAGAGCCAGAAGAGGAGTTTGATGATGAAAGGAAGTCTGCTCAACAAAAAGCAAGGCCAGCACAGGCTGGTGGAAAGTCCAAAACTCCCGTATTAGATAATTTTGGTAGAGATATTACTAAACTGGCTGAATCAGGGTCACTTGATCCAATTGTAGGAAGAGAAGCCGAGATTGAAAGGGTTTCTCAAATTTTATCAAGAAGAAAAAAGAATAATCCCATTTTAATTGGAGAACCTGGTGTGGGTAAAACCGCAATAGTAGAAGGACTAGCGCTTAGAATTGTACAAAGAAAAGTATCAAGAGTTTTATTTGATAAAAGAGTTGTCTCTTTGGATTTAGCAGCTTTGGTAGCTGGTACTAAATACAGAGGTCAGTTTGAAGAGAGAATGAAGGCCATCATGACCGAACTTGAAAAGAACCGAGATGTGATTCTTTTCATTGACGAAATTCATACGATTGTGGGAGCAGGCGGAGCAAGCGGCTCTCTTGATGCATCCAATATTTTCAAGCCAGCATTGTCTCGTGGAGAATTGCAATGTATCGGGGCATCAACATTAGATGAATACAGGATGCACATTGAAAAAGATGGTGCACTGGACAGAAGATTTCAGAAAGTATTGGTTGAACCACCATCTGTTGAAGAAACCATCCAGATTCTGAATAATATTAAATCGCGCTACGAAGAATACCACAATGTGGATTATGCGGATGACGCTATTGATGCTTGTGTGAAATTGAGCGACAGGTACATGACTGATAGGTTGTTGCCGGATAAAGCAATTGATGTGCTGGATGAAGTTGGTGCAAGAGTGCATTTGAAAAACATCAATGTGCCGGATGATATCATCGAACTAGAAAAGAAAATAGAAGACATCAAGCTCGAGAAAAACAGGGTTGTAAAAAGCCAACGTTTTGAAGAAGCTGCAAGCTTGAGAGATACTGAAAAGAAATTACAAGAGGAGTTAGAAGCTGCAAAAAATAAATGGGAAGAAGAGTCAAAGCACAAGCGTTTTCCTATTTCAGAAGAAGATATTGCAGAAGTAGTGAGTATGATGACTGGTATACCTGTAAAACGTATGGTGCAGGCAGAGACTGAGAAATTGAGGAATATGGCTAATGAGATGAAGTCTTTGGTTGTTGGACAGGATGATGCTATCTCTAAAGTGGTTAAAGCGATTCAAAGAAATAGAGTAGGATTGAAAGATCCTAAAAAGCCTATTGGAACATTTATTTTCTTGGGTCCTACTGGTGTTGGTAAAACTGAGTTGGCCAGAGCATTATCGCGTAACATGTTTGATTCAGAAGAAGCATTGATCAGAATCGATATGAGTGAGTACATGGAGAAATTTACTGTGAGCAGATTGATTGGAGCTCCTCCCGGTTATGTTGGTTATGAAGAAGGTGGGCAATTAACGGAACGTGTTAGAAGAAAACCATATTCAGTTATCCTTCTTGATGAAATTGAAAAAGCACATCCGGATATTTATAACATCTTGTTACAAGTATTGGATGATGGTCAGCTTACAGATGGCTTGGGAAGAAAAGTGGATTTTAAAAATACACTGATTATCATGACTTCTAATATTGGCGTTCGTCAATTGAAAGATTTCGGTGAAGGAGTAGGTTTTGCTACAAGTGCACGTCAGGCAAATGCTGAAGAAGCAAGTAAGGCCGTAATTGAAAAGGCATTGAAAAGAACTTTTTCACCTGAGTTTTTGAACAGGGTGGATGATGTAATTATTTTCAATTCACTTGAAAAGCATCATATTTTTGAAATCATAGATATCTTGATGAAAGGCGTAATGAAGCGCCTATCTAATCTTGGGTTCTCATTAGAGCTGACAGAAGAGGCAAGAGAATTCATTGCGGATAAAGGATATGATCAACAATTTGGTGCAAGACCTTTGCATAGGGCAATTCAAAAATATCTAGAAGATCCATTGGCTGAAGAGATACTCAATATGAGTATCAAAGCTGGCGATGTGATGTTGGCAGATTTGGATAAGGAAAATCAGAAAATAGTTTTTTCAATAAAACCTCTGTCTGAAAAGAAGGAAAAATCAAAGGCCTAAACATGGGTGAACTCATTTAACTTTGTCCCGGTGAAAACCGGGACTTTTTTATGTACACAACAGAAATAGGAACTGATCTAGCAAAGGCGAAACAACTCCTCGAACAAGGAGAATTGGTTGCTATTCCTACAGAAACCGTTTATGGTTTAGCTGGAAATGGGTTAGACAGCAATGCTATTGCAAAAATTTACGCAGCAAAAAATCGTCCCCAATTCAATCCACTAATCTTGCATGTGGGAAGCATTGAGCAGATGGAAAAATGGGTTGAAGTAATACCCGATGTTTGTCGTCTTCTTATCCAGCATTTCTCACCAGGCCCCATTACTTATTTATTGCCAAAGTCGGATCAAGTACCTGAATTAATTACTGCCGGAAGTAGCAGAGTTGCATTAAGGATTCCAGCACATCCAGTCACACTTCAATTATTGAATTCACTGGAATTTCCTCTTGCTGCTCCAAGTGCAAATCCATCAGGATATGTCAGTCCCGTTTCTAGTCAGCATGTTTTTCAAGGTCTAAATGGCAAAATCCCATATATCATTGAAGGGGGATCATGTAAAATTGGTTTGGAGTCGACTATTGTCGGTTTTCAAGATAATAAAGTGGTAGTGCATCGACTGGGAGGAATATCTATAGAAGAAATAAAAGCTGTTTGCAATACAGAAGTTGTCCTTCAGTTGGCTCATGCACAACCGACTGCACCTGGCCAATTGAAGAGCCATTATGCGACAAAAAAACTTTTGCTACATGGTGATATAAAAGAAAACATGTTACTTCTTACAGGCAAAAAAATTGGTATTCTTTCATTCAATACCAACTACCATATTTCCAATTCGATTGAATATGTGTTATCGACTAATGGCAGTTTGTCAGAAGCAGCATCTGGACTCTTTAGTGCAATGCGTTCACTTGATCAATCGGATGTTGATGTTATTTTAGCAGAATTTTTTCCAGATGAAGGATTAGGAAAATCCATCAATGATCGTCTTGCCCGTGCTGCATATCCAAATAAATATGATAGGTAAGATTTGTCTTAAAGTTCCCTTACTCAAAAAGATCACTCAGTTCCAACCAACGCAATTCCTTTTGGTCAATCAGTTCTGAAACTGCTTTGAAGCGAGCAGAAAGTTTTTCTATTTCAGCATATTCCAGGGTTCCCGCAGTAAGTTGCTCAGTAATAGTATCTTTTTCCTTTGCCAAATTTTTGATCTCCTTTTCTAATGTATCGAATTCTCTTTTCTCGTTGAAGGAGGGCTTTCTTTTAAATGTAGTGGCTTCGGGTATTTCGGTTTTTACATCTATACTTTTTATGATTTGCTGTTGTTGGGGTTGTTGTTTTATGGATTGTTCTTCCCGGTATTCTGCATAATTTCCTGGGAAGTCACGTATAACTCCATTTCCTTCAAAAACAAACAGATGGTCTACGATTCTGTCCATGAAGTACCTATCGTGACTAATAATAATCAAACAGCCTTGAAAATCCATCAGGAAGTTTTCAAGTACAGAAAGGGTAGGTAAGTCCAAATCGTTTGTAGGCTCATCCAGTACCAGAAAGTTGGGGTTTTTGAAAAGGATGCTTAACAAATGCAATCTTCTTTTCTCTCCGCCACTTAGTTTACTGATATAGCTGTATTGTTGGTCGGGTGTAAACAGAAACAGCTCCAGAAATTGAGCTGCGCTCAATGATCCTCCTTTTGCTAGAGGAAAATTTTCTGCAATGTTTTTTACAAATTCGATTACCCTCAGATCTTGTTTAATGACAAGCCCTTGTTGCGAATAATTGCCAAAAACTATTGTGTCGCCAATATTGACCTTCCCGCTATCTGGTTCTTCTAATCCTTGAAGGATATTGATGAAGGTGGATTTGCCTGCACCATTTTTTCCGATAATACCGACTCGTTCACCTCTTTTGAATGTATAGTCAAAACCTTCGAGTATAATCTTCTCTCCAAATTTTTTATAGACTTTTTTTAGTTCTGCAATTTTACCACCAAGTCGACTCATCTTCATTTCCAGTTCTATCTTCTTGTCTTCTATTTTTTGTTTTGCAACTTTTTCAATGTCATAGAAGTTATCTTGCCTGCTTTTAGATTTGGTGGTCCTTGCTTTGGGCTGTTTTCGCATCCATTCCAATTCTTTGCGGTAGGTATTTCTGGCCTTATCTATGGTTGCTTGTTCACTTTCTATTCTTGCGGCTTTTTTCTCGACGTAATTTTGGTAATCCCCCTTGTAAACATAGATCTTGCTGTTTTCCAGTTCCCATATCTCATCACATACACTATCCAAAAAATACCTGTCGTGTGAAACAAGTAATAATGTGATCTTTTCTTTGTCGAGGTAATGTTCTAACCATTCAACCATTTCAATATCTAGATGGTTAGTGGGTTCGTCCATGATGAGTAAACAATGAATGTTTTCAAATCCAATGTCTATTAAGGTTTTTGCCAATGCTACTCTTTTTCTTTGTCCACCACTTAAACTCGATACTGGTTGATCCAGGTGATGGATATTTAACTTATCAAGGATCTGCTTTACTTTGGCGTCGAAATCCCAGGCATTTCTTTCTTCCATCTCATTGATGGCCTCAGCGAGTTTATCAAAATCTTGGGCATCTTCTGCTGCCTCGTACTTCTTGATTGCATTCAGGGTGGGGTGGTCGTGGGCAAAAATGTTATCTAAAACGCTGGCACTTTCAAAAAAGGTAGGGTCTTGCTCGAAAAGAATACATTTTACTTCTTTGTTGATCCAGCATTTACCTTCATCTGCAGTTTCTTTTCCTGCTAGTATTTTTAAAAGGGTGGATTTACCAGAACCGTTTTTTGCAATCAGCGCAATTTTATCTCCTTCGTTGATGTGAAAACTAAGGTCGCTAAATAGGGGCTTAATTCCATATGATTTACCCAAATGCTCTACAGACACATAATGCATTTGGCAAAGATACAACTTGATTGTGGTAAGCGTTTAGTTACTTGCTGATCAAGAGTATTGCTAAACAGATTAAAATTGTGATGAGGATGACAATGGGAATTTTAAAGGAGTCTATTTTTTCTTTTTTGACTACTGCATTCAGGGTTTCATTCCAATCCTCCTGGATCTTGGAATGCCTCGAAAGAAGCATTTGTAAGTGTTTTTGAAAATTGAATTGAGCTTCTGAAGGTAGTAACTTACTGGATTGCATAGCCAGTCGCAGTGATTCTTTTTCCAGTTGTGCATCATTTGATGAAATGATTATTTCTTGTCGACCTATGCTATACAATTGTTTCAGGTGTTCCAATAAATGGTATTTGTCCACTTTGAAGCTATCTGTTCCGTGTATGTATTGTTCCGTTTTTAAAAAAAGTTGAATGATTTGAACGGGAGTTAGCGCACTGTCTAAGCTATGTCCCATCGATTTCTCTAACCACCTTTGATAAAGATAGTCTTCTCTTTTTCTGGTATCTGATAAAGTGAGGTAAGCTTCTTGAATTTCCCTGTAATAGCTTTCTGCATATTGGTTGTTTCCTGTTTTATCTGGATGGTATTGCAGAGCCAGTTTCCGATAAGCTTTTTTAATGGTTGCCAGGTCTGCGTTTGGCTCGATCTTTAATAATGTATAATAGTCCTTTACTGGCATCCCGACAAAGATATTAATTCGATACATTTGTCTAAATACAAATTGTAATATGAAATACATTTTTGTGGCAGTTGCTTTGTTTTTTTCAATGTTTTCAATCGCGCAAACAAAAGTTAAGAACAAAGATTATTTTGAATTGAAGGTATATGAGTACAAGACCAGTGAGCAAGAACGTATGATTGATCAGTTTTTGTCGCAAGCTTATCTTCCGTATTTACATAAAAAAGGGATAAAGCAGGTTGGTGTGTTTACCAATATTGCCAATGATACATCTATTGTAAAAAAAATATTTGTACTTGTCCCGCATAAAAATATTTCTGATATACCAATGATTAATAAAGCGATGTTCGCCGATGTAGATGTTGCAAAAAATGCTAAAGATTACCTTGATGCAACTAGTGAACAACCTGCTTTTGATAGGATAGTCGGTTATGTATTAGAAGGATTTAGATTCGCGCCTACATTGATGATACCGAAATTGAAATCTTCTGCCAGTCAGCGAGTTTATGAGTTGCGCAGTTATGAAAGTGCTTCAGAAAAAAAGTACTGGAAAAAAGTCGAAATGTTCAATGAAGGTGGTGAAATTGATTTGTTTGCTAGATTGAATTTCAACGCTGTTTTTTATGCTGAGGTGGTAAGCGGACCAACAATGCCTAACTTGATGTACATGACAAGTTTTGAAAACATGGAAGATAGAAATGCCCACTGGAAAGCTTTTTCCAATGATCCAAAATGGAAAGAGTTGTTGTCAATGAAAGAATATGAAAAAACGGTAAGTAAGAATGTAACCCTGTTTTTGAGAGCAAAATCGTATTCCGACTATTAATGATAGGAAACACCAGGTACTTTTAGCACCAATTCGCTTCCATAGCAGCCTGCAGGAGTTTGGTAACCTGGTTTCCAATTCCCCTTTAAAATTTCAGTGGCAATAATCAAAGATGCATGTGCAGTAAAAGTATAGCCTTCAGGACCGGCTAGCCTTACTGTAATGCTTTCGCCTTCAGCATTTGTTCCCTTGCCCCAGACCAAAGATTTTCCTTCTTTTCTCATTTTTTCATCCGGTCCAGCTGGTCTTTGGTCGATTCGTTTTTTGATTATATTTCTTACCAATTCAAGTTTTAAGAACCAATTGAAGAACTTTTGCATCTTCATCCATTTGTAAACGGATGGTTTTATGGCAAAGAAGGTTTCTATATTAGGGATTCCCGTGGTATGATGAGCAGTACTAATGTCTCCCCAGGGGATACTCATTACAAATAAATTCTTTTTACCAAAATCGACCCACATGGAATTTTCGCCCAAAGGCGTTCCAATTATTTTACCATTGATTCTTTTTGCGCCACCTTCTCCTAATTTTTCAGCCATGGTTGTTGCCGTTCCATGAGAAATGGTGCTGCCGATAGAAGCAAAAGCAAGTTTAAGATCGGTTACACCAGGGAATAATTCGGTAATTTTTTTTGCTACAGAATCTGTTGGTACTACGTCAAATCCAACTCCTGGCATTAACATGCAATTCTTTTCAATGGCAGTTTGGTTGAATGTTTTTACCAGTTCAAAGCAGGAGATGTCTCCATTGATATCTGTATAGTGCACATTATTTCTAATACAGGCTTCCACCATTTGTTTTGCTGTTTTACTAAACGGTCCTGCTGCATGTATCACCAGTTGCTGTCCCTTTAGCAAATTGTCTAATGCTGCAGGATTATCGAGCCCAACAGTTATATATTCTAAGGAAAGTTCTTTTGCAAGATTTTTGATGGCTTCTGTGTTTCTTCCTGCCAGTAAAGGACGTAGGCCATATGCATAGGAAAGTCTGGCAATTAGCTCGCCAGTATATCCATTTGCGCCATATAACACGAAGTGATTCTGCATATTCAAACTACACTAAAGATAGTATCTTTGTTCAAATGGATGAGAATATGACAGATTTAGATAAGATAAGGGAGGCTGTTGATTATCTAAAGGCAAAGGTTTTAGGGAATATCAAAGTAGGAGTGGTTTTGGGAAGTGGGCTGGGTTCTTTTACCGACCAGATAGAAGTTCATTTAGAAATTCCTTATTCAGTCATACCACATTTTCCTGTTTCAACTGTAGAGGGACATAGTGGAAAGTTGATTTTTGGACGATTAGGAAATGTTGATTTGATTGTTATGGCTGGAAGATTCCATTATTATGAGGGCTATTCACCTAATGAGGTTGTTTTTCCAATTCGTGTAATGAAATTGTTAGGAGTAGATCATCTTTTCTTATCCAACGCAGCTGGTGGTGTTCATCCTGATTTTAAAGTGGGGGATTTGATGATCATTAGAGATCATATCAGTTTTGCTATTCGTAATCCATTGTTGGGAAAAAATATTGATGAATTGGGTCCTAGATTCCCAGACATGAGCGAGCCTTATGCGAAACGTTTGATTAATAAAGCAATTGAAATAGCAAATTCACATAACATCCAACTGCACCAGGGTGTATATTTTGGTGTAACGGGACCCACTTTTGAAACAAGAGCAGAATACAAGATGATTAAACTTGTTGGTGCAGATGCTGTAGGAATGAGCACTGTTCAAGAAGTAATCGTTGCTGTGCATTGTGGTATGGAAGTATTTGCAATGAGTGTAATAACTGATTTAGGTATTAGAGATGAAGAAAATAGTATTACACATCAGGAAGTATTGGATGCTGCAAATGAGGCAGCTCCCAAATTAACATCTATTTTTAAACAGCTCATTCAAACCATTTAAATGAGCTTTGTTATTTTGCTCCTGTCATGATGTATTGGATGATTAGTAAGCAAGTATGTTATTTTGTACGTCGGCCAATTATTTTTGGTGGATTACTGTTGCTTTGCATTCTATTCAGTGCAGTACAAACCAATGCACAAGGAAGAGGTGGCATTGGTAGAGCTGCTCAAGGAATGGGTTCTCGAATGGGTGGTTCTGGTGGAGGAGGGGGTTCTGACTCTTTATCTTTTGAAAAAAGAAAATTTTCCGATGATTCTGTAAATGTAAGATTCAAGTATTTGGATACAGCTCGGTACAGTTTTTTTGATTCTTCAATCTCTGATTTTTACAAAAGAATTCCAATGAAGCCCGAGTATATCCAAATAGGGCACAACGGGAATGCTATACGTCCTTTGTTGTTTTCTCCTCTAAGATTACCAGGTTGGGACATGGGGTTTCATGCGTTTGATCCTTATGCATTAACGCTTGCAGATACAAGATTTATGAACACTACTAAGCCCTTTACAGAGTTGGGTTATCTGGTAGGAAGTAAAGCAGAACAGCAGATTAGTATTTTGCACACACAAAATATTTCCCCTGATTGGAATTTTGTCCTGCAATACCGTTTGATCAATGCACCCGGAACATTTAATTCTCAAAATACAAATCACAATAATTTCAGGTTTAATTCAGATTATACTTCAAAGAATCAACGTTACCATGCCTATCTTATTTTGATGTCTAATGCTTTGCAAAGTGCTGAGAATGGTGGAATACAAGATGAATCGTTTTTGGTTAATCCCAATCCGGCTTATGAGGACAGGTTTAATATTCCTACCAATCTTGCAGCGACAGCCTTTTCATCAAGAAACTTTTTTAATGTTAAATTGATTACAGGTAATCGGTATGAGGATAAACATTATTTACTACGCCAGCAATATGATTTTGGAAAGAAAGATTCTATAGTTACAGATAGTACAGTTGTTCGTTATTTTCTCCCTAAATTAAGATTTGAGAATACCACCCAATTGAGTAAGCACAATTATCAATTTCTAGATGTTCAGGCTTCCGGATCAGCTGAGTTCTACAAGGAAAATTATTCATTTACCAATGTACCAGATACCGTCAATTATCAGACAGGATTAGATGTATTGAAAACAGATTTTTCTCTTATTCAATTCCCTGATTCCAAGAACCCACTCCAATTCATCAAAGCGGGTGCATCCTTTTTGTTGTATAATCCAACTTCGGTAACAAATGGAGATGGCAGATTTACCAATACCATTGCACACGGGGAATACAGAAACCGAACAAGGAACAAGAAGTGGGATATGTTGCTGTATGGTGAATTTTTTATCTTGGGAAGGGACTTAGGGAATTATCAGTTGAAGGCCAATCTGAAAAGGTCGTTAGGTGAAAAATTTGGAGCATTGGAATTGGGTTTTGAAAATATCAATAGGACACCTTCTGATCTTTTTACCAGTGATTTGTCTTTTCCTGTAATAAGAGGGACTGATTATGCAAATGAAAATGTGACCGCTTTGAATGCCAGTCTATATTTTTCAAAAATTAAAACTAGATTAAGTCTGGAATATTTTCTGGTTTCCAATTATACCTATTTCAAAGGCTTTCAGGAGTCAGATCAGTACGCCCCGCTATTTAATTTTATCAGGGCTGGGGTGAATAGAGAAACTAACCTGGGTAGGAGATGGAAATGGTATTTAGATTTATATGTCCAAACCGTTACAGGCAATGCGCCTATTCATTTACCATTGATTTATACGAGAAATCGGTTAGCTTATGAGGGTAAGCCTTTCCGAAATCTTGTTCTTTCTACTGGGTTAGATATAAGGTATTATAGTCCCTATTTTGCTGATAATTACTCACCTGTTTTAGGTCAGTTTTTCTACCAGACTGAAAGAAAAATCTCTATTCGTCCGGATGTAGCCGCTTATGCAAATTTTCGCATAAGGAGTTTTACAACTTATGTCAGGGTAGAAAATTTAAATACAATAACGCAGCGTTATGGGTTTGGATTTAAAGACAATAACCTCGCGGCTCCGCTTTATCCTAACCCGGGCATGGTGTTTAGACTTGGTATTTTTTGGAATTTTGTCAATTAATTGGCTACTCGTTCTAGTTGTCCGCTTTTCTTTTTCGAAATAAGTCCTAATTTTGTGTTGTGAAGAAGATATTAGCCATATTATTATTATTGGTTTACACTGCTGCTAGCAGTGGAACGGTAATGAGTGCCCATTTTTGCATGGGTGAACTTGCTGGTATTAGTATTGGTGAAAAAGAGCAGGATGCATGTGGGTATTGCGGCATGGATGGTGCTGGATGCTGCCATGATCTTTTACAGGTAGTCAAGTTAGATGATGGTCAAATGTTGAAGACTTCATCTGTACTGATTGAAGATAAATTTCTATACGATCTTACTCCTCTAGATGTCTACTCGACTGAAATAATTGGTTATAGAAATAAACAATTTAAACCTATTTCACCATCAAAGTATGGTGGTCCTCCCATCTATCTCCGTAATTGT
>B570J29032_109958317_pt1 | contig 12347 bp, 15 predicted proteins | sample LakMenEpi16Nov12_FD_29032 | JGI IMG/M metagenome (IMG submission 29032)
TAGCCATGTCCTGTACGGCTTGTTTAGAACCGTGCCTAGCTGCTCTTAAGGCCTGTACGAATTCAGGTTGAGAATTACCCGCTTCAGATACTCCTGCAGCAAATGCTCCGCTTGTTTGAGATGACATCTTAAGGACTTTGTTTGTCATCCCAGCTATGTCTTGGCCAACTTCAGCCAGAAGCGATCTAATATCTATTGCTGCGTTTGCAGCTTTTTTCTGTACAGGAGATAGAGCCCTAAGATCATTCATTGATCCGGCTAATGTTGTTAGGGAGCTTCTTCCTGCAGCTCCAGCTGCTCCAACTGCCTCAAATGGCAACACCATAGTTGCAACGTTTAACGTTGACTGTTTAACGAAATCTGAGATTACATCTGCTGGGTTATACCAATTTAATCTTTTCTTTTCTTGATTTTGACCAAACAATGGTTCGGTAACAGCTCTTTGGGTAACATATAAGGCTGGAAGTTCATATGGCATTCTTCTTGCGGCTCTTACGAGTCTTACTTGAAGCTCGTCTCGCATTGTCCATGCTTCTGCAGATTCAGATGTAAGACCTCTTGCGGAACTCCTTGCGCCTTCTTGACTAAGAGGTCTAAAGAACTTTCTTCTGCCTAAAGTAGGATTATATCCAGTTGTAAGCTTTCCGTCTACTTCATAAACAGCTTTAAGATATGGATCGTCAACCCCATCAATGCTTCTGTGCATTGCGCTAAGATTATCTAGTTCTTTTCTAATCTCAGTTATACTTCTAACTGCTCTTGTAGAAAGAGCATCAGTTCTTCCAGCTGACATCGCAGCATCTGAGGATTTTTGTAGAGACTGACCAAGTTTAAGGCCACCAGATTTTGTGAATCTCGATGCAAGAGTTGTAACAAGCATTGCTGTTCCAGCAGATGCAAAAAAGCGCATCATAGGATGCGCGTCTAAAGCCTTTGCTACATAGCCAGAATTAGGACTAGGAGTTTCTGTTTCACCCTCTCTAGAGGGCATGTCTCTAGAAGAGACTCCATGCCCTAAATTATGTATAGGTCCCTTATCCCTAAACATTTATCCTCCTAAGTTACATGCCATTCCAAAGTTTTCTGGCAACAGGGTCTTCATATGCGGCTTCGCCTTGTTTTCTAGAAGCATTGTAGTTTGTGGCTTTTATCTTTTCTTTTTCAGCTTCTTCTTCTGGATCAATCAATTCTAGTCTAATATTTGTTGATTCAAGTCCATTAATGTTTTGTTTTACTTCTATAATTTTTTCAGCTAAAGCTACTCTTTCAGCTAACTGAGAAAAAGTCATATTATCCAAATCTTCTGGTGAGTATGTGTTTATAGTAGCCAAAACAAAAGCTTTCATTAAACTTCTAACTTCACTAGCTATTTCTCTTTTTGAATCAAGTATTCTTTTTGCTACTTTAGCAGATTGAAAACCTGAAGCATCGAGGACTTCTTGAGCTATAGATGAAACCATTCCAGCTGGGATTCTGTAAATGTCAAAACCTTCTGGGTAAACAATTGTTTTTTTTAATATTTCATCTTCTGCGTCTGCGGAAGAATAACCTTGAGACTGACCGAGTAAAGATATTTGATCAAACTCAGAAAAAGTTAACTCTCTAAATAACAAATCAGTCCCCTTTACATTGACTACGTAAAGGGGACCATATTGCTGCTTAAGTTCTAGAAGAACTTCATTATCCATAAATTATAACTGACGGACCTCTAAGGCAACAAAGCCAGAAGCTTCTAGGATCTCTTGAGAAAGAAGTGATGGCAGACCAGCCATTTCGTTGGAAAGAGCAATCTTGTCATATGCCGGGAACAATAAACAGATCTCCGTAATTGCTTCTTCGTTCCAAAGGTTTGCTTCAGCCGTTGACATCTGACCAGCTTGAACAAGTTGTTCCATTTTCTTTACAAGCTGCTTATATTCGTTTCGGTTAAGAGTTCTCCAAACAATATGCTTATCAAATGTAATAGATGTAACATAAACATCTCCGAACATTGATTTCCATTGTTTAATTTGGCCAGCTGTTGGACCGCCGTCCCAAATTTGCTCATTATCATCAAGGTCTTCAACTGTCATACCCTGTTGATCGTCAAAATCTGGCTCTTCATTTTCCAAAGAAAGGACTTGATATTCGTCTACTCCAAGTTCTTCTTTTGTTGTTTCATCAGTAGTAATTACTACCTTCTTTTCACCTGACATTTTTTCTCCTTTTGCGCATTGGATTACTACGCTAATTATATCACATTTTTATTATTAAAAAACAATTAAGCGATGTATTCGCCATTATTAAAAGTAACGCCTGTAGTAACTGTTTGGGTTGTAACAGGTTGAATTGTATACTCTTTTTCAGTTTCGTCTGGAACAGTAACACGTTGACCGGTTACAGCATTGTCTCCAACTCTTGCATCCGTAAAATACATATCTCTAGCTATAAATTGATAATTCTCAACTAGTGGTTGACCACCACTTGTGTAGGAAGTTGTCATGGACATTAAATTAATGTTCTGAAGAACTAATTTCATAGGAGATGATTTAGAAAGATCAGTTAAAGTTTTACGCTCATTATAGTCAGTTGACAAAATTCTATCTGAATTTAATTGTCTATTTATACTACTTGCAGAATCGTATGTAACTACTTTATTATTTGTTATTGCGACTTCTTCTGTGCCATAAAAAACTACTAAATTGAATGGTGGGTGGGCACTAAATATATTATGACCTGCCCCTTGGTTTTCTACCAGTGATCTAGCCATTGGATCGGAAGTAACCCTGTCTAATTCAGAATTAAGCCAGTATTTTTGAATATTTATTTCATCATCTTTTCTAGCCTGATCAGTTACGCTTCCTAAAGTACTCATAACAGCTGAAGAAGGGTTGGAACTAGAACTTTCCATTCTAACTCTAGCAGCTTCTTCTAAAAGATCTGTCATTCTTCTTGGGTATCTAGAATACACGGAAAGTTCTCCGGTGATTAACCTAGTGCCCATCATTACCGCATCGTAGTTATATGACCAAAATCCGTATAACGGTTGCTTTTCTTGCTTAATAACAAAAGCCATTGACGCAATATCCATCTCATATTTTTCATCGAACAGACCATCAATATAAACTTTGACATCTTCTCCAGAGAAAAAATAATCAAAATAACTATTAAATTTTTCGTCTGTTCTTGTTCCACCCCATTCAAGATCTATTGCTTGATTTATGGGATCAAAAAAGTTGTCGCCTTCTTTTAGGTTCCTTGGCATATATGCCGTAAACGGTCTATATGGAGCTCTATTGTATGATCTTTCTGGCATTTAATTAGCTACCCTTGAATTGATAAAGTTCTTATATAATTCTACTCTATCACCAAAAAAGTTTGTTGATATATCTAAAGCTTGTCTTGCTAAATCATCTGGATTATTTGAATAAATATTTCTATCTTCTGCTGGATCCAAATGTATCAGTGGCTGCAGACCTCTGGCCATGTAAGTGTACGTTTGCTCAGTAAGAAGGTCATCAACTGACATAGTTTGACCTTCGTCAACTATAGTAACTCCATATATCTTCATCTTAGCAGCTAAACCATACTCGTTGAAAAATGTTAAAACAATATCAAAAGGAGGAAGCATGTCGGCAAGGGGTGCGTAATTTTTTTCAAGAAGTGCTTTTTTAAAAGCTTTAATTCTATAGAATGCGTATTCGTTAAAAACTGTAAATATTAAAGATCCGGCAATAGTTCTAGATCCTTTTACGAATCCCCTAGGATTAACATGTCCCAAAGTTCTAACAGGAGTGTTCTCTCTGTGCGCAGAATAAGATATTGTCTGCAGCTCCCCTAATTCAATGAAGTCTCCATCGTCGCTTGAAGTTTGGTCTCCCATTCTAGGTAAAACCATTGTTGCCTGGATGTCCACGCCAGCAAAAGACATGTTTGAGAATGGATCTGGAAGACCTTTTTCTCTTCTAACCGACTCTACCTGATTAGCATAGTCGACTACTTTTCTTTGTTCTATTTTAAGTTTTTCAATATCTTTGTACATTTTGCTCCGATAAAAAATAAAGCGTGGAGGACAAACTAGTCACCCTCCACGCTTTAGATATTAAGACTTAACCTTAAGAAATTATGGTCTAATTATTTCTGAGTTTAGACCACTCGAGGTTACTGCGTCCTTTGAAATGATGTCAGACAAGCTACCACCGAATCTGCTCAACTGTGAGTTGGAGATGGTGTACATCGGACCAATTTCGCGAGCAACGTAGGTCATTGTCTCTTCAATAACGATGTCGTCCATTGAAGCGCCAGAACCTTCGTTAAGAAGCTCAACGCCGTAGATTGATCTCACTGCGCCTTGACCATATTCGTTGACAAAAGTAATTGTAATGTCAAATGGTGGAATTTGGTCTGCGTAGTAAGGAACCTTGCTTACAACGTCTCTTGTTTGGTCGTCAAACTCAGCAATGCCTCTTCTGTGTGAAGGATCACCTGGAAGTGTATTGCTTGATCTTGTCCAGAACTTCATATCTTGAGATGTGCCGTGATGAGTCTCAAGCATTGTGTAAAGAGCTGGGCGGTCAAAGACTGTGAAAATCAATGAACCAGCGATACCTCTTTTACCTCTGGAGAATGACCTTGGGTTTGGTGAACCCATGGTGTAAATTGGTGCTTTTTCTCTTGTAACCGAGAAAGTAATACCCGAAAGTGCTCCAATCTCCTTACCGCCAAATGTGGCAACAATGTCTGCTCCAGAGAAAGTGGTGTAAGTATTAAGGTATTTATTAACCGGTGAATCGTAGTACTCGCCTGTAGGCATCTGCGTACCCTCCTATTTCGTGTAGATATTATAGATTAACTGCTATTTGAACTTCGATTGACTTAAGTTCAAAGGCTGGTGTCAGCACTAAGTCAACTAGAGCCTTGTTCTCGGTTGGGATGTAACTTACGGTAAAGTCACTGTCGAGAAGAGCTCCAAGCTGCTGCATGCCACGTAGACCCGAAGTAATAGCTGTTTCCATCGAGTTACGAACTTGCATTGTAGAAGGTTCACCAATAAACTTCTGGCATACCTGGCGGACTACAAGTGAAGCCTCATTGATAATTCTTGAGGTCGAAATTCTGTTGTAGTCTGAGGTTGCAGGAGCAAAGGTCATACCTTCTGCATATACTGGAATCTTATTAAAGTTAAGAACAATTGCGTTTACGCCCTTGTCGGCAACGCCGGTATTGCTCTCATTAGAAAGCTGTGTTCTAGTTGGATTGTAACGAAGTCTTGTTACATTGAATACTGTCTTGTTAACTGGGCTAACATAAGAAGCCATTCTACTGATAGAAGCTGCAAAAGTTGTTGCGCCATTGGCGTATCCAAAATCGCTGAAGTTCTCTGAGCTATAGTTAACTGGCTTTACTTCAGCTGCAATAACAAGAACATATCTACCAATTCCACCCCATGTGTAAGAGGAACCGCTTGTTGCATTCTTGTCTGGAAGACGAGTAAGGGTCAAGTGTGAAGAAACATTTCCTGGTGTCATCACTTCTGCTGTTGCAGGAGTTGCGCCAGAGCCAATCCATGGTCTAATACCCATGACTGCAACACATGGATTTGTGTTTTCGCTAATTGCCTTGACCTTGTTTGCTACTTTGTATGCCCAGTTATTTGCAACCGTAACTGTATTGTCGGCATGAAAGCCGTACTCTACGTCATCGCTTGGCGTTGCTGGATCTTGCCAGTCTGAGGTAACTCCACCTCTACCCCAAGGGACAATGATGTCTGGCATTGATACTTCTGCTGCAGCAAAGGCGTCATCAAAAACGTCTGAACCACCAGAGGTAACTGTACCATTTGTATGATTAAAGCTAGTGTTGCTTGGAAGAGGAACCATGAAGATTCTATCTGCACCTGCAGAAACTAGTTCTTTATAAGCTTTGTGTAGCTGTGAGCCTTCACCAAAAGCAGTAATAACATCTGCTTCTTTTGTGACCTGAACTACGTCCAGGTCTGCTACGTTACCCGTGCCATCAGCAGTATTACGTGTGCCGATTACACAGATTCTTGGACCGACAGGGGAGTCCTGTCTTGAGATGCTATAGAAGCGATCTTTTACTATTGTTTTAACGCCAGGTAGAGCCATTGAATTTTAAACCTCCGGTTTGCAGTCTTTTGTAGGTCTAGTCTTAGTGTATAGTAACGTGTAACCTATAAAAACAACTATGAGTCGACATTTGGTGTAGAACTTTGATATAGGTCTATAATACTTACTTCTGTACCAGTAAAGTCTGGAGTTGATTTTTCAAGAGATTCTTGTACAAGTTCTTTTTCATATGCCATATAAGTTCTAACATCTATTGCTATCTTGTCTATTACCCCTACAGAAGTAGCTATTAACTTTTCAGTAGTTAACATATAGGTAACAGTTCTTTTAACTATATCTGTATTTCCTTTATTTTCCTCTGCGTCTGCCAACCTTCTTGCGTAGACAAATTCTGAGGCTCCTAATCTTTTAAAAACTGGAGTATACTCGAGCATAAAATCTTCAAATATCTCAGCTAGAGAGTCAGCAACTTCGGCTCCATCATATCTAGATTCTGGAGTCTTAGTGGCTCCACCCATAACCTTCGTGGTTATAGTAAAAGAAACAACGTTTTGGAATCTTTGCCCAAAAACCATCATATCATTTTCAACAACGTGTCTACTTCTAGGCTTTGGCTCAACAGAGTGAGCCTTCCTAAGTTCTAATCCATATACAATACATGGATAGGTTGAGTATTGTGCTGGCTGAGTTGGAACAACTGGAATCTCCGGATGAAGATTTTCCCATAAAAGTTTAACTACTGAAACAAATTCAAGATAAGTTAAATTACCAGCTGCTTGTAGAGGTGGGCCAAATGTTCTATTGTTGGCTACCTCGTTAAGAGCTGGTAACGGAAATCCAAATGCATTCTGTGCCATGTTATGCTGCCTTACCTGATGATATGCTAAAGGAAAGTTTCTTTAAACCCAAAGAAGAAATTACACTAATATCAAAGTACAGCTTTCCCATAATCTCCTGATCGCTATAAGCGTCAAAGGTATAGTCTGAAATAATATTATTACTTTTAAGAAAAGACAATAACTGCCTTACATCTTCAACAGCTTTTTGTGAAGAAAACTTACTAATATTATTATTTGATAATGCTCTAATTTCATTTATTAACATTGCGCATAGTCTTATTTGTGGAAGTTTTCTGTAATTAGAGGTTGAATTTGCCATTGTATTATCATTAGTTAGGTAAATCTGATAAGTGTTACCTCGTCTAGTTTTAGAATTTCTAGTAAAGGTATTTACGCCAATGTTGTCCAATCTATCTACTTGAGATTGATTTAAAGATATTCCGCTTAAGCCAAAGACTGAGGGCATTCTTTTTCTTATTAAACTTTGATTAACTGGATTTGAAGATATCATGCCAGCTACAGTGGCGGCTCCTGATGCAACATATGTTCTGTTTAAGAAATTGTGATTTATAATCAATTCTCCATATACTGGAACAATAAATCTTCCCATATCTCCAATTATTTGATTTTGAGAATCAAACATTGTGTATTTATTTTGAAAAATATTTTTAGCCTCTAAAGTTTGTATATCTTGCTCTGAGATTCCATTGCTTCTACTGCCTATCACGCCTATTTGAATCATTCCACTTTTATCATGAAAGTCTTGGCAGTACATTCCTAGTTGAGTAACAAAATCTATAGATCCAGTATTTAATATACTTGCCTCTAATGGTACAACTATATCTATATAGTCATAGTCTTTTATGATCTCATATGTATCTTCTAATCTAGACCAATATCTTTGGTAAAAATTATAATTTACAGGAGTTGCATCATTCATTGAATAAAACGGTTGCGCTGCGTTTCTGGTAGTTACACCTTCTATGTACTCGCTCATAGGAGCAGCTGCACAAATATAAATATCTCTTGCTCCTGCAGCATACGCATCAAAAACCCCTCTTAACAAAGGGGAATCTGTATTAGCTTTCAACAGATCTATTGCTTCTTGAATAGAAGATATTCTTATTATATTATTTAAACTTATGCCATCTGCGTGACCTATTAATAAAACTGAGTTTGTCTTATATTGATCTAAGCGCTCATATGCGGGAACAAAAGATTGAGTAATATCTCTTTGACCAGACGCATATTGGGATGATATTAAGGCCGTAGATTGAGGAACTTGAAACTGAGCTATATATTGAATTATGCTAGCGCCAGAATAAGTTGTAGCTATTACCGAGTAGCTTCCCGGAAATAAGTCTTCTGCAATAGTGTAGTAGAAAGAAAATTTTGTTGCGTTTACTGAAGATATATTTTGCCCTGGAGTATCTCCAAAGTTTCCATAATATACAGTATTATCTACTGTTTTTTCAATGTAATTTCCGCTAGGTGTTGCATCCTGAAAAAGATAAGAATATGGTCCATCTATTACACTTCCGGAACCGGCATCACCCCTGTATACAGAGACTAAAACATCTGATGGAGTTGCTCCATCTGTTGGATCATAAAAAGTATTGTTCTGACTAAATATGAACTCAAAAGTACCAGTTTGGCCAGGAGATAGAATTATCATCAGCTAGGCCTTTCTCTAGTTGCTCCAACTATCCAGTATACTATTTTTCCCATTCTACCTCTTGCTGGAGCAGCAAAATCTATTAAGTAAATATTTGGGTCATTAACATTTGCTGGAGACTCTTCATATATTCTATCTCCTTGTTTTGGATTTACTTCTGACTCAAAATAAAAGATAAGATCAACAGTTGTATTTACGCCTTCATTATCTTCTTTTTGAGCTTGAGCTAAAACCTCAGAAGAGGGAAAGAAATGTCTTGTTGTTATTCTTTCAAAGTTAACTGAGTACAAAAAATCATCAGATACCCTTCTTTGCAAAAGGATATCATGACCATATTCTCTTAATATTTTTCTAAAAGCTTTTTTTGGATCAATCATACTTCTTAAGTTTTCTATCTGGCATTGGGTCGTCCGGATCCGTAGGAGTTGTTCTACCAGGGCCATAAAGCTCTTTGTCCGACAAATAAACTAGTTTGCCAGTATCGGGATCAAGCGTTTTGTATGTTGAGTGGATCTTTTTATTGGGCAGACCTTTTGGAATAACGGCTCTCATTCCAACTCTAGATGCCATTAGTTCTTTTCTTAAAGCTGCTGCTATTTGACACCAAGTTGTTGCGTTGCCTCTGTTAATTGAATTTCTTGGATTAGATCTATTTGTTATAGATAGGTCAGCTAGCTTCAAGGAAAGTTCATCGTCCCCCCCAAAACCATATGTTCTGCTTAGTTCACAGCATGCTGAGGCTTTTATATATTCAGCTGCAGTAAAACTAATTCCAGATCCTGTTTCTGTATCTTGAAGGTTAAAGATTTCCTTCATCTCAAGAGAATAATGGTGAATCAATTCTCCTATTTCAAGGAGTGATGCATCTGGGAAAAAGGAAAGAAGTTCTTCTGGATCAATGTATAGTGGATCAATATCTGGCGCAAATATTATTGTTTCGTCAGATTTAAGAGTTACAGTTGGCCTGTAGTCGGAATCTGCGTCACTTACGTAAAGATTTTGATTAACTACTATCTGAGTAGTGTCAGGCATGATGCCGTTGAAGGTGACCGTATACTGACCTGCTGTTGAAGGGGTAAAGTCATAATAATATTCAGATGAATTTATAGCAGTTGCAAAGGCATTAGTCACAACGTCTTGGCCATCAGCTTTTTCAATATTAACTAAAACTGACGATGGAGATACTGATTCCTGCTCTCCTGTAACTGGATCAACATCAACAAATTTAACTTTAATTCTTACTGTGTCGTTGACCAATACTGAACTAGACATTTTATCTCCATTTAATTAAAACTATATACAATAGTACTTATTTCTAAGAATTACTAAGCAAGAGCCTGCTCAGCGGTTGCAGTTGTGGATACAATCGCAATCCTTATTGTGCTTCCTTCTTCTAGGGTTGTTATCTCATTTGAAATACTGCCAGATTTAACTATATAAACAGTTGATGATTGTGCCATTGAATATGCTTGCTGCTCGGTCACCTCAAGGGTAATTGAGCCTGTTTTTACTGAGGATATAGTTGCAATACCTATTGTCGATAAATTGTTAAAATCTAACTCATCACCTATGTATACTGCTATAGATGGGGGCAGTAAATTGATGGAAAAACCTGGCACAGATAGAGTCAATGTACCCTGGTAGGAAACTCCACTCTGACTGTATCCAACAAGATCATTGTAAAGCATTATTACCCCTTATATAAAGTGTTTTATAATAGATGCTGATGCAAGAATTACCCAGCATACGTTAAATAGTATTATAGTTGGCAGAGTTTTAACTGTGGACGACCAAATCAACGCTATACTTGAGATAAGTGCAAAGATATAGATCCACCACCATTGGTAACCAAAAAGAAGACCAGGAAAAATAATCGCTATCTTAGTTCCAAATCCCCATGCTTCAACGATATTGGCTTTTGTCCAATAACTTTTATTGGACATTGTATTTATTGCATTTTGTATTTTTTTAAAGAATATTTTTATATTTTTAAACACTAAATTTGATCCTCAAATTGACGATAAGGGTACTGTTGCGTGATCTCAATTATCCAATCCTTAAAAGATTGAGAAATAACTGGATAATCAGGAATTATTTTGTAGTCCGATTGACCCTTTAAGAATTTGGCCAAGTGCATATCAGGCATAGAGTCAATTTCATCCATAATTTCTTGAGGTGGATTTAAGGATTCTAAAGCTAACTTAGAATAAGTTGCCATTGGATGATCTGAGTTAAAAGGTGCATCCACCATAAATGACCATTCTCTAATATTTTTAAATAAATGATAAATAGATTTACCAGCCCACATAACAGATGGAGTTGGTTCAATTTCAAAATTTAGTATTCCACTAGACATACCTTCAGCGGCTGAATTAACTTCTAGATATGCAAATAAAAAATTTGGTGGACAATAAACTGGATACTCTAACTTTATAACATGTTTAGCTTCTAATATGGTATCTGAATAATGAGACGATCTTCCGACAACAAATGCCTCTCCTTCATAAGGAGTTTCTTGACTAACTGCTATTCCAGTAACCAAAAAATTATCACACCTATCTGTTCTTGGTACATTCAAGCCAGGTGAAACTAGTGCAACCTTAGCCAAAGAAAACCAACCAGAACCAAGTGCTGGAGTTTCTTCCAAAAGTCGTTCGCTGCTAAGCATTATATGGTCGCTATCTTTTCTTCTACAACTTTTAATTTTTGACATGCACTAGAAAGCGCACTCCAGTGTGGTCCCATTCTTAATGAAGTATTATTTTCTAAATTTTCTAAATAATCTATATAATCAAAATCAGACGGTTCAATGTTGCATAATATACAATTTATATAAACTTCTCTTGCTAAAAGCAATTTTAACTCTTGAAGAGCGGTGGCTCTATCTCCATCGCCAAGGTAAGATTCAATAGACATACTTAGCCCTCCTTGCTAAATCGTTTATTTTTTTTATTGTTTTTTAACTCAACATCTACTCTGGTTGTTTCTGCTCTATATAGTACAGATGTTCCAGTTCCTGGAGCTAAATGACCAAGGCCAAATCCTCTTGTTGAAACGTATTTAAAATTACTTTCATCTTCAAATATAATCTCACCAAAATCAGAGTCTCTTTTGAATGGTATTAACTGAGCAATGGGTGTATTAAATTTTATTTGAAACGCAGAATCAGTTTTAATATTAAGGACTATATTCATCAAATGATAAAAGTCAGTATGAATAATAGCTGGCAATACGTCATAGTTTTCATTTGGCTCCCAAAGCAATGGCAACAACAATGTTGACCACCCTGGTGCTGTTTCTATTCTCCATGGATTTACCACTTTTGGATATTGTCCACTTTCAATTTTTCTAACATCTGTAACTGGGCATTTTCCAGTGGAGTTAAATGGGAAATGCTGTATCATACCTATTCCAGCACTGGGTCCAAAGTCGTCGCTAGAATGCTCCCATTCACCTCTTTCATTTGGTCTAAATCTAAGGTTGGTCCACATTGGAAGAGTAACGCCAGCAGAGAGAAGATCTACGGTTCCAGCGCATCTTCTAATCGAACCTGGACCTTTAGCTATTCTTTTAAACCAGTTTGGAAGATGCGTAACAGTATTTACGTATGGAGCTGAATCCATTAATCTGTTATCAGATGGAGTAATTCTAATCTGACCTGGTTTAATTTTTTTCTTTTTAGATGCCATAATAATTATCTATCTCTACAATTTCTCTTAAAGCTTGTGCGTGATCTACTAGCTCGTGATTATGTCTACCGTGTTT
>B570J29032_109958318_pt1 | contig 12347 bp, 8 predicted proteins | sample LakMenEpi16Nov12_FD_29032 | JGI IMG/M metagenome (IMG submission 29032)
CGCATTCTGGAGCCTGTTGAACGGGCGTGCGTCGGACGGTCGTTTCACGGCCATTGATGGGATCCATGAGGGTTCATGGGAGGGCGACGAGGTGATCATCACGTTGCCCCGGTCGCAGTGCGTGCTGCGTTGTGTGGACGGGCCACAGGTGGATGCTGTTCACACCGGATCACCACATGAACTGGTGTGGGTGCCCGATGTGGAGCTCGTTGATATTGGTATCGATGGCCCGGTAAGACGGTATGCTGAACGCCATGGAAGTGGTGGAAGCAATGTGAATTACGTACAACCATGGATGCACGGCATCCGCATGCGAACCTATGAGCGAGGTGTGGAGGCCGAGACCTTGAGCTGTGGAAGTGGAGTGGTCGCGGCTGCGTTGAGCGCGATCGAACGGGGTTTGGCCAAGGCGCCGGTGCGGGTTGTTGCCAGGGGAGGGGTATTGACCGTGGAGGCTTTACGCGCTGAGGACGGAAGCTACCAGCAGGTCCGATTGAAAGGACCTGTGCAAGAGGTGTACACAGGAACCATCACCGGTTGATCATGGCCTTGCGAAAACGGACCTGGAGTGCGGGCGTGATGGCGGTCCTGGCCCTGGTGGCCATGCTCGGCTGGTGGCTGTGGCGTTCTGTTTCCGGACCTGCCACGGCCTTTGAGGAGGCTAGCAGGGTGCTGTACATCCGATCGGGTGCGGACATTGATGAAGTGATCGATAGTCTGGAGGCGATCGGTGCCATTGAACATGCATCCGGTTTCCGCTGGTTGAGCGAGCGGAAGAACTACACCGCACGGGTACGACCAGGGCGTTATCGCATTGAGAAGGGTATGAGCTTGAACGCATTGGTGAACCGGCTTCGTGCCGGAGAACAGGAACCGGTGCGTGTCACCTTTGCGAACATTTCCTACGTACAGGAACTGGCAGGCAAGTTGGGCCAGGTCCTAGAACCCGATTCCCTGGCGTTCCTCCAGGCCTTCATGGACCCTGACCTGCAGCGAGAGGTGGGGCTGGCCCCGGAGACGATCATCGCACTTTTCATACCCGATACGTACGAGTTCTGGTGGACCACCACGCCGGAGCAGTTCATTAAGCGGATGCGGCGCGAGCGGGATGCGTTCTGGAACGCGGATCGGGTCCGAAAGGCACGAGAGCATGGACTGAACCCCACGGAAGTGGCCACGCTGGCCTCTATCGTCCAGTCGGAGACCGTGCAAATGGTCGATGCACCGCGTATCGCCGGGGTTTATCTGAACCGGTTGCGCATCGGAATGCCCCTTCAGGCCGATCCCACGTTGAAGTTCGCTCTTGGTTTGCGCGATATCCAGCGTGTCCTCAACGCAGACAAGGAGGTGGATTCGGACTATAACACCTACAAGCATACCGGTCTTCCTCCTGGTCCGATAACCATGCCTGAGCCGCGGTTCATCGATGCCGTGCTGGATGCTCCACGGCACGAATACCTCTACTTCTGTGCACGGGCCGACCTTAGCGGATATTCTGATTTCTCGAAGACCTACGAGCAGCACCTGGTCTACGCCAGGCGATACCAAAAGGCCCTGAACGAGCGGGGAATTCGCCGTTGATGCTGGAACCCCTTCGGGCCGCCTTCGCAGAAGGCCACTATTTTCGCCGACCGTTCAAATTCAACCAGAGACCCCGATGACGAAGATCAAGTTCGGAACCGATGGCTGGCGCGCCATCATCGCCCAGGAGTTCACCGTGGACAATGTTGCCCGGGTGAGCGTGGCCGTTGCCGCTTGGGTGAAGCGCAATTTTCCGAACGAGCCCTCCATCGTGCTGGGCCATGATTGCCGTTTCGCCGGCGAATTGTTCGCGGAGACCGCGGCCAAGGTGTTCATCGGGGAAGGCATTCGGGTGCACTTGGCCAAGGGATTCGTGAGCACGCCCATGGTATCGCTGGGCGCTCAACGGCTTCAGGCCGGTATGGGGGTCATCCTCACGGCCAGCCATAATCCGCCGAGCTACAACGGGTATAAGTTGAAGGGGATCCACGGTGGACCGCTGGTCCCGGAGCATGTCCAGGAGGTCGAGGACATGATCCCTGATACTCATGGAGTGGACCTTGTTGCCATCGATCTGAAGGCGGCCGAAGCGAACGGCATGCTCCGCTTTGTGGACCTGGAGACCATGTACGTGGACCATGTGGAGAACAGCTTCGACATGAAGGCGATCCGCGAATGCGGCATGCGTTGGGGTTACGATGCCATGTACGGTGCAGGTCAGAACGTGGTACGCCGCATTCTGCCTGATGCGAACATGCTCCATTGCGAGTACAACCCGTCATTCCATGGACAAGCCCCCGAGCCCATCCACAAGAACCTCCAGGAGTTCAGTGCCTTGATCAAGAAAGGGGGCATTGATTGTGGATTGGCCACGGATGGTGATGCGGACCGGATCGGCCTGTACAACGGCAAGGGCGAGTTCATTGATTCGCACCACATCATCCTGTTACTGATCCACTACCTCGTGAAGTACAAGAAGTTCACGGGCAAGGTGGTGGTGGCCTTCAGTGCCACTCCGAAGGTGAAGAAGATGTGCGAGCACTACGGGCTCGACTACCAGGTCACCAAGATCGGCTTCAAGTGGATCTGCGGGATCATGATCACGGAGGACGTACTGCTGGGTGGTGAGGAGAGTGGTGGCATAGCCATCAAGGGCCATATTCCGGAGCGCGACGGTATTTGGATGGGACTCACCATTTGGGAGTTCATGGCCAAGAGCGGCAAGACCCTGGACGAGCTTATCCAAGAGGTGTACGCTATTGTCGGTCCGTTCGCCTACGACCGGAACGACCTGCATATCGGCGAGACGCTCAAGCAGGATGTACTGCGGAACTGCAACGAAGGTCGATACACGGCCTTCGGCGATCTGGAAGTGCGCCGTGTGGAGACCATTGACGGATACAAGTTCCACTTCGACAACGACCAATGGCTGATGATCAGGGCCAGTGGCACCGAACCAGCATTACGTTGCTATGCCGAGTCGGACTCGCTCGCGAACGCGAAGCGGATACTGGAGGCCTGTCGTAAGCAGATCGGGGCCTAAGGGGACCTACTTGATGAACCTGGCCGAACCGAGAAGGTGGCCGTCAGGGTCCATGAGCATGATGGTATAGGTGCCTGAGGCCAGTTGAGCAATGCGCGGCCCGCTGACCTGACCATTCGACGCATCCATCTCCAGTACCAACCGTCCGTATGGGTCCAGTATCCTGGCCACATGCACATTTTCCGATCCGGTGGACCAATTGATGACATCCACTACAGGATTCGGCCAAAGGCCCAGTTCGCTGGATGTGCGTTTGATCACGATGGTGGGCGAGGTTCCCTGACCTCCATCCTGGTCGATCATCCGTAGCCGGTAATACGCGGTACCGTTGCGCACGAGCGGGTCCAGGAACTGGTATTGCACCGGTATCGGGGAGTTCCCGCTGGAGGGCACGGTCCCGATCTCAACGAAGCGGCCGTCACCCAGATCGCGTTCCACGGCAAAGGCGGCGGACCCGGATTCCGTTGCGGTGGTCCAAGTGAGCAAGTTGCCGGTCTCCATCGCCGAGCCATCGAACGCCAGCAGTTCGACAGGGAGGATGCCAATATCCCCGATGCCTGATGCGTAGCCATAGAACCACCTGCTGAACCGCTGACCATCAATGAGCTTGTTCATGCGGTATTCCACCCGGACGCGCCATTTATAGCGCAGGAATCCCGGGGCCTTCAGGATCAATTCCTTGATCTCCGTGCCTGCCAAGGGCAGCATGGTCCAGGCAGCACTCACGCCGGTCATGGCCACGCTGTTGGTTATCGGGTTCCCTGTGAACGGTTGTCCCTCATGAACCACCTGCCAGCGCAGTTTGACCATGGTGCGTTGAATGGGACTGCGCGCCCGGTGCCCGATCCCGAAGTGGTTGTAATCGTCGAAATCGACCGAATTCGTGGAAAGCGGCAATGCCAGGTCCGCCTGGTACTGTCGGCTCAGTCGGTTAAGTCCACGGTCCAGATTGCCATGGTGGCTGAACACGGCACCTTCGTTCGCAAAGGAGGGTGACGCCCCCGGTGCACCGACAATGATGTCCGAATAGCCGTCGCCGTCCACATCACCACCTCCCGCGACGCTCGTGCCGAAGAGCATGTTCGCCACGTTGGATTCGATCGGTTGATTGGCCCCAACAAGGGTAGGGGTGCCGAGGTACATGATCACTCGACCCTCAAGCGCCTGGCCGTTCGTGGTTTCCGGTGCTCCGATCAACAGGTCCGCATAGCCATCGCCGTTTACATCACCGGCTTCTGCGACGGACCGACCCATACGGGCACCTGCCAGGTTGTATTCGATCCCTACGGGAGCTGCGACCACGAGGCCGCTCGCCGATCCGCGATACAGGAAGACCGCACCTTCGTTGGCCTGTCCATTGGTCCAGTTATCGGCGCCAATGGCCACTTCGAAGAACCCGTCCCCGTTCATGTCGCCTGCACCGGCCACACTGATGCCCATACGTGCATTGGCCTGGTTGCGCTCCAATTGGGCCTGGACCGCAGGGTTCAGTTGTCCGGGCGCACCGTGGTAGATGAACGCGGCACCTTCGTTGGCCTGCCCATTGGTGAACAATGGAGCGCCAATGACCACGTCCGAGCGGCCATCCCCGTTCACATCACCGGCGGTGGCTACGGCAGCGCCGAAGCGAGAGCCAGCGGCACCGGTGAGGGTGAGAGTGACCGTGAACGGCAGCGTATTAGGGTCGCCCTGGTAAACGCGGACCAATGCTGAGGCCGGAGCGCCCACGAGCACTTCGGAGAAGCCGTCGGCATTCGTGTCCCCGGCAGTTGCCACGCTGGCGCCGAATTCGGAGCCTGCCGTACCTGCCCACGTTAGTGCAGGGGACGTGGCCAGACCGGCCGCAGAGCCCAAATAGACATACGCGGCCCCCGTTCCACCGGAAAGCGGCGCTCCAACCACCAGGTCGGCATAGCCGTCACCATTGATATCACCGGCGCTGGCCACAGAGGCACCAAAGCGGGCACCGGCAATGTTCGCCTCGAGGGTCAGCGAGGGAGCCGCTGGCAGTCCGTTCGTACTACCATAATGCACGTAAACCAAACCTTCTCCTGCCTGCCCGTTGGAGGCATCGGGTGCACCAACGGCCATGTCTGAGTATCCGTCCCCGTTCAGGTCGCCAGCGTTCGCCACTGACGTTCCCATGCGGGCACTGGCCTGGCCAGCAAAACGAGTGAGGGATGCCGTATTGGCAAGGTTGTATGTGCCTCCGTGGTACCCGAGCGCACCGCCAGTGCCGGCAATGAGGCGCATTCCCACGATAAAGTCACTGTATCCATCACCGTTCACGTCCCCCATGGTGCGCACGCTCTCGCCCATGTTGGCCCCGGCCACATTGTACTCGTACAAGGCGAAAGCCGCACTGGGAATGCCCGCTGGTGAGCCCAGGTACAAATACGCCGCACCTTCCTGAGCCTGGCCACTGGCGAACGTGACGGCACCGACGATGATGTCCGCATAGCCGTCGCCATTGACATCACCTGCCGTGGAAACACTGCGGCCGAACCATGCGTTGGCGACATTGCTCTGCAGGGTGGTCACAGCGGTCGTGTTCACGCCTGTTGACGAGCCGTGGAAGACAAAAGCGGTGCCTTCCTGGACCTGGCCACCGATATTGTCCCGCCAATCGCCAACAATGACATCGCTATATCCGTCACCGTTCACATCGCCTGCATGCGAAACGGCCCAGCCAAAATGCGAACTGATCCCCAGCGAGCTCAGTGTCGTGGTGGGTGCCGGATTGAGCCCGCCACCTGCAAGACCGCCAGCTGCGCCATGATAGATGTATGCAACGCCATTGTCGGTGCCGTTGGCGGTGAGGTAGTCGTACCGATAGGCGCCAACGATGATATCGCTGAACCCATCACCATTCACATCCCCGGCACCACTGACGGATGAGCCGAACTGGGCAGCGCCCTGGTCCCTGGAGAGCCGATGGGTCGCGGAGGTATTGACACCGGTGGCATTGCCCAGGAATACATACGCTGCTCCCGCATTCGTGCCGGGGAATGGTGCCAGCCAGGCACCGCATATCACATCGCTGAAACCATCGTTGTTGATGTCTCCCGCACAGGCCACACTGTAACCCATGTAGTTGTTCACGGAATTGGGCTGAAGGATCACATGGGGGGTGTTCGTTACGCCGGTTGCCGAACCGAGGTAGATGAACGCGCCGCCTTCATTCGCCTCACCGGAGGAATAGGTGCTGGCGCCGATGATCAGGTCCCCGAACCCATCCCCGTTCACATCCCCGGCATTGGCCACGGAAATGCCGAACTGGATACCAGTGAGGTTCGGTTCGAGCACGACATTGGGGGTGGTGCCGATACCTGTGGGACTGCCGTAATACACATAGCAGAGGCCTTCATTGGTCTGGCCATTGCTCGCCTGGCTTGCTCCCACCACCACGTCGCTGTATCCATCGCCGTTCAGATCACCAGCAGTGCTCACTGCTGCGCCGAACCAACCGGAAGTGATGGTTCCGGCCAGAACAACGTTCGGAGAGCTTGCGATCGGATCCACCGTGAGCGGATAGGTCGCTCCGGTATCATCCACTTCGATACGGAAACCGTTCGGAAGATCGGGCGCGAGCTGCAAGCATGCCGTGAGCACTTGGCCGCAGGCGTCCCATACTTTCAGGTCCGTGTAGTGCAGGACCGTACGCTCCCAATGATCCACGAAGCTTACTGTTCCTGGCGCTATGATCATGGGGCTGAAACCGGTCGAAACGGCCAGTGAAATGGCCAAAGGACCTTCGCCATCCAGTCGCTCGCGGACAATGAAGTTCTGCCGCAGGCCGGCCGGACCATGCTCGTATTGAACGTCCCATCCATCGCCCAGGAACCACAGGTCCTCGTCACGAGAACAAGCTTCAATGCCCCGCCATGAGCGCGAACGACCATCTGCCCTGGAAATGCGATCCACATCCAACGCCAAGGTCCAACCGTCGTGGGAAGAACCCGTGGAGGAGATCGAAAAGCCTTGGTCCGAGACGATCGCGCTGAACCCATGAACATCATTCACGACCAAATGATCGTTACCCTGGCCAGTAGGACCGAAGCGCCACTGCTGTGCTTCCAAATAGTCCCAGGCCTCTCGCCCAAGTCCAAGGTCCATTTGTTGGCATAGGGAAGGGAGTGTGGATCCCGTTCCTGCCAACAAGCAGAAAGCGAACTTGCGCAACATACCGAAGCGTATTGATGGGAATATCGGGAACAAGTTACGAAATTGGACCGGCCTGCGCTAGTGTTTCAGGTCATACGGCGTTGGTTCACAGGTGCTTTTGCCGGGTATGATGGGTAAACAGGAACGGACGTCCATGGTAGCCACTTTCAAGAGGTATCTCCTTGTGCTGTCCATTGTAGTAGCGCATTGCACGCCCGGGAGGGTCAACGCCCAGGTCGTGCTTGTGGATACGTTGACGCACGGGCCGGATGTTCGTTGCCTGCGTAACACCGGGCTCCTGGTCGGGGCGTCCGTAGCAGGGACCTTGTTGGTCCTGGACCAGGCGTGGTATGCGGATTATGAGCGAAGCCCGATGCACTCCTTCGATGATCGAGGGGAATGGCTGCAGATGGACAAGGCAGGGCACTTGTTCAGCGCGTATACCTTGGGATCCTGGGGGCACGCGCTGATGCAGCATTGCGGAGCCTCCCGGAACGCATCGCGCTGGGTGGGAGGCAGCTTGGGGCTGTTCTTCCTGACCGGTGTGGAGCTCCTGGACGGCACGTCGGCAGCTTGGGGCTTCTCCTGGAGCGATATGGCCGCCAATGTGATGGGCACCGGGCTGTTCATCGGACAGGACGCCCTTTGGGGCGAACAGCGCATCGTGGCCAAGTTCTCGGCGCATCTGACCCCTTACGCAGCGCAGGCTCCGGACCTGCTCGGAAGCAGCACCATGGAACGATTCCTCAAGGATTACAATGGGCAGACCATCTGGCTGAGCGCGAACCTTGACCGCTTCATGCCACGACTTGGTGCGCCATCCTGGTTGAGCGTATCCGTTGGATATGGCGCGGAGGGTATGGTGACCGCATTTCCGCCCGAGGGTGAGCCAGCCGGAACGGTCAGTACACGCTATCGACAGTTCTACTTGTCGCCGGACATTGATCTGGCCCGGATCAAGGTGAGGTCTCGCGCGTTGCGAACGGTGTTGCTCGTCCTGGGGAGCATCAAATTCCCCTTACCGGCATTGGAGTTCACCAGTAACGGTCAGGTGAACGCCCATTGGATCGCGTTCTGATCAAAGTCGAAGGGTTCCCTCGTTCAGGAGCAGTTTCACCTTGAGCACGGCGGCCACGGTGAGGCTGTCCCGCACTTCCCCGTTCATGACCATGCGGTAGAGCTCGTCGAAAGGCACCTTGCGCAAGGCGAGGTCCTCGTTGTGGTCGGGCTCCGGTTCGTGGAAGGTGAGGCCTTGGGCCACATAGATCACCGCATGCTCATCGCTGGCGCTGTTGCTCAGGTCCATTTCGAGCAGTGGGGTCCATCGCTCGGCAACGATCCCGGCCTCCTCGCGCAGTTCCCGACGCGCACTTTCCAGCGGGGGCAGGTCGCGTCTTCCGCCTCCTTCCGGTATCTCCCAACTGTAGGACCTTATGGGGTAACGATACTGCCCGATGATCCACGTGTTCCCTTCCTCGTCCAGAGGGACAACGCCCACGGCAATGTTCTTGAAATGGATCACGCCATAGATCCCATCCGCGCCGCTCGGGTCGATCACTTCATGATGGCTTACGCTGATCCACGGCGTGGCGTATCGTTCCTCGATGCTCAGGGTCTTCCACGGTCCGCGTTCTTCCACAATGGCCTTCATGGTGGCCGAAGATAGAAGTGCGCCTCAACGCGCCTCCTTGGGCAGGTCGAACCGAATGCTCACCTGCAGGATGCTGCGCACCCGCTGGCCGGCCTTCTGGCCTGGCAGCCATTGGATCTTTTGTACCAATCGCATGGCCTCATCGGTGCATCCGCCGCCCACATCCTCAATGGCGTGCAGGTTGCTGAGCGTGCCTGACGGTTCCACCACGAACTCCAAGCGCACCGTGCCGTCCAGGCTGTAGCGGAAGGCCTCAGGGGGGTAGCGCATGTTCTGGCCGATGTACTTGGGCAGACCGGCCATTCCGTTGGGTATGACCGGTGCCACGAACACGTCCAGTTGTTTGGCCTGGTACACCTGTACCGATGTGTCGGCAGGTAGTTGGAACACCGGGTCTGTGTGTGCGTGGCGACCTTTCAGCCAACGCTTGTACTTCGCGGGGTCGAACGGAACGGCGAGGTAATGGTCCTTGGGCGAGCAGAGCTCTCCACTTGTGGCCGGTTTCCATCGCACCATCCTGACCAGCCGCAATGCCTCGGCATCACATTCAGGGCTCACCGTCCGGCCAACGGTAATGTCTCGCAGGGCACCGTCGGGATGCAGGTGAACGGTGATCACCACCTCGCCCTTGATGCCTGCCTCCAACGCAGCTGGCGGGTAGTTCAGTTCCTGTTCGAACAATTTGTCCAAGGCCGGCCGCCCCCCAATGGCCACACAGGTTCCGTCGGTCTGTGCAAGGGCCGGGTGGGCCAATGCCATAGTGAGGAGCAATACAAGGAGCGGGCGGCGCGGATGGGGAAAGGCGTTCATGGACCCGTAAATTTGCGAAATGTCCGCGTCAAAGTTCATGCCTGGCGACCGTATCACCTTCCTCGACGAAGTGGGGGGCGGGGTCGTGCTGGAGATATTGGGGGCGGGCATCGTGCGTGTGCGGACGGATGATGGCTTTGAGCTGGACCGTTCCACCAAGGGGCTGGTCCGTGCCGATCGGGAGCGTGAACTGGCCCTGGTGCGGTTGAGCGATCACCAGGCGAGCCTGATCGCGGCGAATGATGTGCTGGAGGAGAAGCGTCGGAAAAAGGGTCAGTTGGTACGCCCGGGTAAGACCCCGAAGAAGCCGGATGACAAAGGCATTGCCGAGGTGGACCTGCACCTGCACGAGCTGGTGGAGGACGAGACCCGGTTGAGCGATGGCGAAAAGCTGGAGTTCCAATTGCGTTATTTTGAGCGTGCATTGGAGTCGGCGATCCGCAACGGCAAGCGCAAGCTGATCGTCATTCACGGCGTGGGTGAGGGTGTGCTGCGGGAGGAGGTTCGCCGGATCCTTCAGTATTATGATGGCGTCCAGTTCCACGATGCGGATATGCGGCGCTATGGGGTGGGTGCTACGGAGGTCATCATCCTGCGTCATCGTTGATCGTTCCTTGACATCCTGTGCATCGCTCCATCGTCCCAGGTCATTGGCCTGGGGAGGAAAGTCCGGGCAGCAAAGGGCACCATGCTTCCTAACGGGAAGGGGCGCGTTCGGGAACGGGCGCGTTACGGAAAGTGCCACAGAAAGGGAGACCGCCCGCCGCAAGGCTGGTAAGGATGAAAAGGTGAGGTAAGAGCTCACCAGTGCCCCGTGTGAGCGGGGCAGCTTGGTAAACCCCACGGGCTGAAAGACCATGTATACCGGGGTTCCACCGCAAGGTGGATAAGGGCGGCCCGTCCGATCCCGGAGGGTAGGTCGATAGAGGCGGCGCGCGAGCGACGTCCCAGATAGATGATGGAGGTCCGCCGCAAGGGGGATACAGGACCCGGCTTATAGATGCACAGGCCTTTTTGAGGAGGGCCCTTCGTCATGCGGAGGGCCCTTTTTCATCAGGGGGTCTTGTGGAACGAATGTTGAAAGGGCCCTGCGGTAACTTTGCTCCTGTGAAGCGCATTCTGGTCACACTCTTCATGTTGCCGGCCATCGTTGGCCTGTCCCAGGACCAGGTGACCATTCACGGCCAGGTGGTTTCGCCCACACAGGAGCGTACCTATTACGACCTGATGATCGTGAACAAACGCACGCGATCGGGGACCTTCGGCAATGCGGATGGTTCGTTCACGGTGACCGCCCGGCAGACCGATACGCTCCTGATCGGCTCCGTGGGGCATGTCACACAGGCCATCTCCATGCGCGACAGCGTGCCGAAGGCGAGCTATCGCGTGGTGGTGCGCTTGAGGTCCTTGCAAGTGCAGTTGCGTGAAGTGGAGATCATCAGCCAGCGCACCTTGCAGGAGATCCAGAAGGATATCGAGCGTTTGGGTTATCGCGAGAGCGATTACCGGATCAGCCAGGTGGATGCGCTGCAGAGCCCGATCACCTTCCTTTACCAGGAGTTCAGCCGGCGTGAGCGAAGCAAACGGTTGGTGGCCCAGTTGGAGAACGAGGACCGAAAACGTGCACTGTTGAAGGAACTGCTCCAGAAATACGTGGAGTACGACATCATCAACCTCAGCGATGAATCGTTCGATGATTTCATCGATTTCTGCGCGGTGCCCGACCCGGTGATCAAAGGGCTTACCCAATACGAGTTCCTGCTGTACGTCAAGAAGAAGTACGAACTGTACTCCAGTCTGGGCCCGACCCGGATGCACTGAAATGCACCGATTCCTGCCGCAAGGAGTATCTCACGCGATGCCCAGGGTCTTGTTCGGCATGCTCGTTTTCCTGCTCTCAGCGAGAGGGTCGTTACTTGCGCAGCCTGACACCTTGTTGCGACACATCCAGTTGAGCGAAGTGGTGATCAGCGCCCGGGCCCAAGGGTTCGATGTGGATGCGTTCGTTCGTCAGGTGCGTGAGGATACCACCTTCCACAAGGCCTTCCTGAACACCCGCTATTACCCGAACCACTTGCGCAGTGCATTGCGGGTACACAACAAAGGGGAGAAGGAGACCGCTTCGCTCTTTCGTTCCGGCAGGTTGAAGCGCTCAGGCCCGATGGCCGTTCTGGCATTGGACAGCGTGGTGGAATCGGGAAAGCTGCGTGACCGGAAAGGGCAGTTCAGGTTCCTCACGGTGGAGATGTACGACGATGTGTTCTTTCCCAAAGGGACCTTCGCAGCCAACAACACCGTTGCCTTGCGGAAGCTGGAGGTCGAACGAGGCAACCGGTTCGACAAGTACAAGAGCGAGCTGAAGAAGTTCATGTTCGATCCCGGCACCGAGATCGCCAGTGTACCCTTCATCGGCGACAAGCTCGCACTCTTCAGCCCCGAGATGGCACCGCTGTATGACTTCCGCATCTGGAGCGATACGCGCGATGGGGTGGCATGCTGGGTCTTCAGCGCAGAGGCCAAGCCAGAGTTCCGCGATGGTCGCACGGTGATCAAGACCATGGACACCTGGTTCGACCAGGTGAGCGGCGCCGTGATGGCACGTAACTACCGTATCGCCAGCAGTTCTGTTATCCTGGATTTCGATATCACCATCAAGGT
>B570J29032_109958316_pt1 | contig 12346 bp, 16 predicted proteins | sample LakMenEpi16Nov12_FD_29032 | JGI IMG/M metagenome (IMG submission 29032)
TGAGATGCCTCACTTGCTATTGTTCTGGATGGAGTTGATATTTTAGTAATAACATCTGATCCAGTCAATCCTGCAATTTCTGTAAACTCTTTATGACTCAACAAATAATGTTCATATGAAGTAAAACTAATACTCAAAAATCGTTTTGGAATATTGACATCTTGTTTTATTAAATTTGTTGATATTTGATCTTCCGAAGTATCTACAGAATAAATCTTAAAAAGAAGAGACTTGTACGAACCAGATATATCAGGATTTTCTATTTTAATAATTAAATCTTCAAAACCAGAAAAATTAATTTGTTCTGCTATTGAATTTAAATCTCTAATTTTAAGTGTTCCCACTAATGATGCTTCGAACATACTTTCGGCAATAGCCAAAGATTGATATACAAAGTTTGATGCGGAAGGATAAATTTCATATCTTTCACCAAATTTTCCAAGTATGGTAATTTCATGAACTATTAAATTATTAATGTCTTGTACGATATCAGAAGTGTCTGCCATAGTTAACCAATTCTAAAAATTGTGTTTGCTGTTGCACTTGGATCGTTTAATAACAACCGAATTCTGCTTTGTATAGTTGAAATAAACACAGGGTTTACAATATTTATTTTTGTCTTTTCGAAATAATCTTCGATCAAAAATGCCTCTTTAGTTTTTATTGTAACTCCATTTATTGTTTCATTATTTACTATTTTGTACAAAAGAGTATCCTCGATTTCATCATCATCACATCCATCCAAAAGAAGAATTTCTGTTACTTCATCTGATGCATCAATTTTAACAAATGGATGTAAAGATTTTCCTCTTTCCTTTGTTATTAGATGAGGAGATTCCAGATAATTTAAATTTCCATATGAATTAAATTTAAAAAAACCACAATAATTTATTAGTTCAACAAATCCAGTAGAAGAAGTTGTGTTAATTCTACGAATAGAAAACTCCCCAGTTGATGGTAAAGAATAGTTTTCTTTAATTAAAACTGATCTTGTGAATGGATCCCACGATTCGATTACGCCATAAGAGGAATCATTAAAATATAAAATATCATTTGGAATGATGTCTGCACTTTCTTTTAAATAGTAAACTTTTTTAGTTGACTGGTTTTTTAGAAAATTTCCAAAATCTTCTTGAAGAAGAGGCCAATCTTTATTGATATCTATTATTTTATTCGCAAGTAAAAATAACCAGTAAAACTCAAAAGAGTCATATTTTCTAAAAGACAATTGATCTGGTCTTTGAATGTTGTCCGTAGTTTCAACATAATATAAATTTTCATTTTTGTAAAAATTATCATTAAAAACTACTTTAGTAAATACATCTCTAACTGTATATGTTCCGTTTGAGAATCTATATTGTATTTGTGGTAGATATTGAAAGTAACTCATATACCTTGTGCCTGCGATATTTCATTTCTAGAATATAATTTTCTGGGATCTGGTTCAGAAATAGATCTATATGCTGATTCTATTTCTGTAAACGCCAAAGTTAATTCTATACCCAAAAAGTAGTTATCTCTTGTGAGAACAACTGAACTCGGATCCATTCTAGTTGCAGTCATATTAACCAAAACGCATGGTTTTATATGGTTATCCAAAACTTGTGAACCATTAGTTCCACCATTTGGTTGTATTTTAATTGTCCACATTTGTGGTGGTGTTGCTTTGTCTAGTGCCGCACTAAAAAATTGTGGATACATTCTTGCTTGAAATCCATTTACAATTTCATCTATATTTTCTGCATCTGTTTTATTTTTTGCATATAGAGAAAAACCAAAAGCGTGAATTCTTTTTGGGGCTTTTGTAAAGGACATTTCAGATATGTCTATTTCTTTGCTGTCTGCTCCCATTCCTCCACTAAGAACATCTGAAATATTATTTAAAGAAAAACCTTTCAACACAGGAATATTCATATAAAGTTTAGAAAGTCTAGTAAGTCCCCCCACATTTCCACTTGCAACATCACGAACCCCCATTAACATATTTTCCAAAAACCCAGGCTTTGATTCTTCATATCCAATATTATTAGGACTGTTATATCTTTGTAATGGCAAAATATAAGCGGGACTTGTACCACCCCGTAAGCCCTGATATCTTATATCTGGTCTAGTACTAAAATTTTGTGCAGAAAAAAACACCCAAGCAGCAACTCTTTCTTGATAATTATTAGTAGAAGGATATTGTACTGGGCGTCTAGACATTTAACTCTCCTATGGCTTATAAAAGTAAATTTAAACCAAAAAACCCACAAAAATATATTGGCAATCCAAATAACATTATATGTAGGTCGCTTTGGGAGCGCACATTTTGTAAATATTTAGACGAAAATGTGAATGTTATTCGATGGAGCAGCGAAGAACTAGAAATACCTTATATTTCTCCAGTCGATAATGCATTACATCGGTATTACCCTGATTTTCTTTTTGAAGTAAAGACTAATTCTTTAGTTGAAACCTTCGTTGTCGAAATAAAACCAGATAAACAAACAAAAGAACCAATAAGAGGATCAAAAAGTAATAAAACTTTTATTACAGAAGTTCTTCAATTCGAAATAAATAGGTCTAAGTGGGACTCTGCAAAGAAATTTTGTGATAAACAGGGATGGAAATTTCTTATCTTAACAGAAAACAACCTATTTAAAAGGAAATAAATGGCATCATCACCGTTAAAAGCAGGGACTCCAGGCTCCATAATGGAGTACATCAAGCAGCATCAGGGAATACAAACATCAACCAAATACCATGTCCTTGTTGATCGGCCTGGGTATGCTAATTTTGATTTTTTATGTAGCATGGTTCAATTACCATCAAAAAAGATAAAATCATATGGTGATATGCTTTCTGGTGTTTCTTCGCCAATCGGTATACCATTTGGTTTAGAATATCAAAATAATCTAATGGAATTCATAATCGAGGGAGATTGGGTTAGTAGAAGTTATTTTGAGGGATGGGCAAAAACAATATTTGTTGGTCCAGAAAATACCGTAAGACCAAACCCATCAAAAGTAAAATATGTTGATGAATTTTATGGAACTATAACAATAGAAGCAATCGACATAACAAATAAAGTTAGTGCGGTTTATTATTTAAGAGAATGCTTTCCTATTCAAATTGTTCCCTCAAAGTTTGAAGATATGGCAACAAACACACCAGTAAAATTTATGGTTGAAATATTTTATAATTACTACGATTATGCCACTGCATTTGGTACAGAATTGACATGATAAATAATATAAAGGAAATTTAATAATGCTCAAAGAATTATTGATTGAAAAAACACCAAAATATACGGAAATACTTCCTATAAGTCAAAAAAGAGTTACATATAGACCATTTATAGTCAGAGAAGAAAAAAATCTACTAATAGCAAAAGAAACTTCTTCATTTGATAACCTAATGACAACTATACAAGAAGTTGTAAATTCTTGTGTTACTGGTCTACCGGAAGATGATTGTAAAAATTTACCATTTTGCGACTTAGAAATTTTATTCTTAAAAATTAGAGAAAAATCTATAGGGGAAGTCGTTGAATGCTTCTTAACCTGTCCAGAAACAGGAGAAAGAGTAGTAACTTCAGTAGATCTGAGAAATGTAAAAATTTCGAAAAAGAAGGCTTCTAGTAAACAAACCATAAAATTAGATAATTCAATTTCTTTGGTTATGATGTATCCAACTTTAGAAACATTTTTAAAGATAAACAAATTTGAAATAAACGAAGAAGAAAGTGGAGTAACAGAACTCTTGGTTTTTTGTATTTCTGAAGTTATAACTCAAGATGAACAATATTCAACTAAAGATTTATCTTTTGAAGAAGTAAAAGAGTTTGTTGAGTCTTTAACTGCAAAACAATTTAAAGTCTTATTGAACTTCTTAAAAGAAATACCAACAATTGAATATACTATAAATTACACCACTAAAGATGGAGTCAATAGAAAGATAGAATTGAGAGGATTCTCTGATTTTTTAGAATTATTTTTGGTTATGTAGATCTTGGAGGGATTTTTAAGATAAATTTTCAAATTTTCTTTGAACATAAAGTTCCGATAGATCAAATTGAGCGCATGATACCGTGGGAAAGAAATATTTTCATTGAAATGATGCGAAAACATATAGAAGAACTAAATGAAAGCATGAAATAAATGAAAAAAGACCACAAAAGCATCATAAAAGAGTTTCTAAAGAAACAAAAAAATAAGATAACGATTCCTTTTTTGAAAAAAGATGGAAAATCTGCTAATTTTATTCAAAAAACTATAGAAATTCTTCCAAAACTTTTGAAAAAGGACAAAAATGAAGAAATAGCAGAAAACATTTTGGTAAATTTACCAAAAAATGAAAATAAAACAAAAACAACACCAAAAGTTGTTCCAAATTTTATTCCTTCTGCTGATTTTTTAATACAAAAAGGTCAATTAAAAGAAAATATTCTACAAAGTTTTGCTGTTTTATCTAGACCAACACAAAATTCTGACAATCAATTCAAAGTTGAGTCTAGACCAACACAAAGCCAAAATATTTCTTTACCAAAGAACACAGTATCTGCCAAACTTAGTGAAAGTTCGACTATGGTTGGAGGCGCTGAGGGGGCAAAATTAATGCCCCTTCGAACATATGGTTCAAATAAAACTTTATCTTTAGTTGGTGAAGCAGGAAAAGAAAAAGTAGACATATCGACTGGTAGTGTAATTCCGTTAGAAAAACCAAAATTATCATACTCAATCATGAAACCAAAAACATCTAAGATTAATATAATATCAAAAGATGCTCTTGGCGGTGTTTCTTCTGTTGTTTTACCAAAATATGATACTAAACAAGTATTAAAAATGATAGAAAATAAACAAATTGATAATCCTGTGAAAGCAGAAAATAATGAATTGTCTATTGAAGTTCCTGCTCATTTTCTTGGTGCGATAGGAAAACTTGCAGGAACCGCTGCAAAAGGATCTGCTAAAGCAATTTCTAAAGGAATCAAAAATGTAGTATCGAAGGCAAAAGCAGCAGTTAAAGATGCAATTAAAGATGGTACTAATCCGGGACAAAACAATAAAGCCTCCTCATTAATGTCATCCACCTCTCAAAGCAGTGGAGTTTCCATTTCTCCGGCAACATCACCAGAATCTGGAGGAATTCAGCAAAATGATGAAATGGCTCAATTAGATAAAGCAAGACAATCTAGTAATGCTTTCTTGGAGTCACGACAAATGACTTCTTCTTCGTTAAAATCAACAGGAAACCAAGATTTAGATACAGAAGGAGGAGAACCACAGGAACCATCTTCCGAATCAGGAGGAGTAGGAGCAGCGATAGGTGGTATTGCTAGTGGTATTGGTTCTGCAATAGGTGGAGTCGCGTCCGGCCTCGGACAGGGATTGGGCGCAGTAGGAGGAATAATGGCCGGAGGCGGTCTTCTTGGCATGGGAATACGAGCACTTGCCGGTAGTAAAGAAAAGAATTCAGAAGCACCCGTAGTAAACACCATTAGCAGTGGAGCACCTGTTAGCATCACTAATATTTCTTATCAATATGATGTGTATAGAAAAACAGCAGATGATTCATTCATGCTGCCTAATTTTAGAAGAGAATATGGTTAAACAAAAATCCCCGCTTTCGCGGGGATTTTTTTACTCTTCAGCCAACTTTTGGAAGTAGGACAATGTATCCATTTCCTCATCCGGTTCATCCGTTGGAGGGGGGGAGTTGTCTTGCTTCTTTGGAGAAGGCTTGCTGCGACTGGGAGCATCAAAAGGGTTTTGTTCTGACTCATCCTCTGCACGACTTTCGTTTTCCATAGCAGATGAACGAATGTCGTCGCCTAGAATTTCATATAGACGAGTCTTTAGTGAGTTGTATTCCTTGAAATTCTTTGGATCTACAAATTCCTTGAGGGGATATTGCTTATTCCAAAGTGATTCAAGTTTTGCATCATCACCACCAAATAGCGGCGATGCAGGAGCAAATTCTGACTTATCGTAATTGGTATATCCAGCAACCTTGCGAATCTTCAACTTGAAGTCAGCACCAGTCCAGAAGTTAAATGGATCTACTGCTTCTTCATCCTTGAACTCTGGATACATTGCTTCCTTGATCTTATCAAAGATCTTTACTCCATATTTGAAAAGGAAAACCTTTCCTTCATTTTGTGGATTTGCTTCATCCTTGATGACAAGAATGTTCGAAATGTAAGTGAGTTTGCGCTTACGATTTCGTGCAATGTTCTTATCGTCTTCAATTCCGCTGTTCCACAGTTCATTGTTTAGTTCACACACAGGACACTTGCCACCATTTGTGGTTAGGCAGTTTTCAATAAACCAACCGCCCTTGCCCTGAAATGCGTGAGAATAAATCTTAACAAATGGTAGTTCTTCGTCCTTTGGTGCAGGAAGGAATCGAATGACTGCGTACCCGTTACCCGCCTTATCTGGTTCCGGACGCCATAGACGATCATCCTTATAATCCTTCTTACCATCAAGGCTCTCTAGAGCCTTGGTTAAATCGCTAATACTTGACTTTGACTTCTTCTTAAAATCGTTAAATGATGACATAGTTTTCCTTTGTGGGAACTCCCCACCGCTAAAAGTTTAGACGGGAACTACCCGCCACGAACAATAGTAATTATAACACATTTTTGTCAGATTGGAAGTTTATTTTTAATTTTTGGTAGAAGATTGATCTGCCTGCCTTCTTCTTGAACCTTTTCTATAATTGGTTTCGTCAGAAATTTAGCAGAAACTTCCGGCTCTATATTCATTTCTTCTCCAACCGATAGTATTGCCTCAAGATACGAGCAATTCCACCGTTTTACATGATTTTCTACGTTTTTACAAAATAACTGTTGTTTATCGGTATCGAATATCATTTACTGTCCTATTTTTATAGTTATACATACTTTACTACTACGGAGATTCTTAATGGCAGACACAGATAGAGATCTGACAATAGATGTTTCTGGTAATACAGCCAGCATAGCAACTGATTATCTTTTTGTCAACGGAATTAGTGCATACGCAGCACACATTCAATTAGCAAAAATGGTTTGGGGAACCAGTGCAGAAGCATTTCGCGTTTCTCAAAGCACACCGCTTCCTGTAAATATTTATTCAACAAATCCATCAGCAGTTTTGGGTGTTTCAGGTACAGTATCGGGAACCCTTAATGTAATTAATAGTGGAACAACGGGAAACTATGTCTATATCCGTGGTAGCACTGGATATCAATTACCAGTAACCGGCAATATACAAGGAATCACCAATGGCGTGCCTGTTGGAGTTACAGGAACACTCAGCATAAAACAGCCAGTGATCGTTGGTGGAGCAGGATCGGCCGGAATAACCGTAAACCCAGTAGCAGTGACAGGAGGAAGATATATTTCTTCCTCCACAGATAGTATAAGCGTAACTGGATCTGTATCTGTAAGCGGTGGTAGAGTCCTTAACGCAGTTACAGATACCGTTTCCGTGTTGGGATCCGATCTCGGAGGCAAGGTTCTAACTCGTTTATATGACTCCTCTGGTGTAACCCTAAACTCTACATCAAATGCACTTAATGTCTATCTCACAAACGCTGGCTTTACAGCCACAGTGAATGTTGGAGCCAGTGTTGGTGTGTTTAACTATAACAACATTCCTCTAGTAGTGGCTGGAACTACTTCTGGGGGAGCCATTGTTGTAAAAGGAGAAAATGGCGATGCAATAGAAGTAACTGCCACTACTCCTCTAGATGTAAATGTAACAAATGATATTGACATTGATGATACTGCAATAGTGAATGCTCTAACTTTAGAGAGCAATCCGCTAATCAGTAGATTAACGGACATTAAAACAAATACATCATTTATATCTTCACTGAAAACTGATGTAACTAATGGAAATCTCCGTGCAAAAATTTCAGAAATAACAAGACCATCAAAAGTTGCAAGTGGTTCTATATCGGTTACTCCATCTACTACCCAAGTTAGAACAAATACGCCTCTTCAAGTTGGTATAACTCTTAAGGCAAACAGCACAAACACCGCAATTGTGTTTGTTGGTGGTGCTTCTTTAATAACTAATCCAACCGATGGATATCCCCTTGAGGCAGGAGAAAGCATATACATCGAATGCAATAATGCCAATTTGCTGTATGCAAGATCGTCAGAAGGAACGCAAAGATTGAGTTTTATTGGTTCATAATAAATGTCAGGGCTTCGTAGAAACACAAAAAGAACATTCACCAAGCAGGATAAAAGATCATTTTATCTTGTTGCGAGTGATGTTTTTTTTGGCTTAGTATTCTCTAGAGAAGAATCTTACGATTACAAAATAAATCGATCTTTAACTACGACTCCTTCTTTCTTGTTTTATGAAAATCAAAGCAAAGTTGTAATCGATTACAGTAATTCTAAAAACGAAAGTGACCTATCGTTTGTTTCTTCGTTCTTCAATTCGTTGGAACCGGGAATAACATTTACTATAGAATCTGCAACATACAATGAACCATCTACTGGTGTAAAGGCAAATATATCTGGTGTTTATTCTTTTACTTCCTTTGACAAAGGAAAAATTGTTCGCGCTGATTTAGTTTCTGCTATAAACATTTCTTCAAAAAAAGATCTATATAATGGTTTATATTTTACTGCGACACCACAATTGGCAAAAGCATCTGGCGTAGTATCTACTACACAGCAGAGAAAAAACATAGTAAAAAACACTCTTTCTATTGGACAGTTTTCATTTAGAAAAATGGGAGTGCGGGTTGGTGATTATGTTGAATTTTCTGGAATTCAAACAAATGAAAATGTAAAAATGAAAGTTATAAATTATTTCATCGACACCGAAGGTGTAGAAGGAATAGAAGTTGATACAGACCTAATAAGTGAAAATCTAATTGGTTCTCCGATAATGATGAACATATATTTTGAGGGAGAACCAACAACAGAAGTAAATATAGAAAACAAGACATACGGATCTTGTTTGGTAATATCACCAATTGGTATTGTTTCTTGCACCCAATGCCAAAATGAGTTTATGTGTACAGAACGAGCAAGAAAACGAAATTCAACAAGTTCATACATTCCATTTTTTGATTGCAATCAAGAAGAAATTGTACAAAGAACCACTGAAATACGGGAACAAGTACTTAGTGGAATCTCACAAGCACAACAAATTATTCCGGCTCAAACAACTGAAGAGTTATTCTTTGTATCGAATAAACCAAAAGCACAGTTTAAAATTGTAGAAATAAAAGAAAGAAATGGCTCTTTAACTGAAAAAGAAATAACCGTTTCCCCTTCCACTACTTTAAAAGTTCTGTTGTCTGATCCTTCCTTGAAGGACTATTCTTTTCTATTTTCCAGAACAAATCCCGCAGAAAAAACTACTGCACTCACTGATGTCATTCGTGTAGGAAAACCTGGGTTTACCAGTTCATACATCTCAATCTCCGCTGGTTCTGTACCAAACACATTTTATTTGGCATCATCAAATGCCAAACTTATACTAAAAATAAATGTAAAATAAAACCCGCGTTTAGCGGGCTCTATTAGAAATTCGTTGTGCTCTTCGAATGTTTTCTTTGTCTCCAGAATTAATCATCACCAATTCTGGCGCAGTTTTGTGATACCAATCCATGAAACCAACATATGGTTTTGCTTTGGAACAATTAACACAAGTATTAGTATATGGCAATGCTTCAAGTCTTGCTTTTGGAATTTCACAACCACAAGTTTGACAATTCATTTTTCTTTCTCCACACATTTTACTAATTTACGTTGAATCGCATAAGTGGCGTCAATACGCATTTTTCGTTCTGCAATTATTTTTTTCCCTAATGGACGTTTAGCGAGTTGACGAATCAATTGATTACGAACTGCGCGTCCTTCTGATTCTGCTTCTATGTCGATTAAATCCCATTTACGTTTGGCCATATAAACAGTATATCAAATTTATTACATCTGTCAAAAAACAAATCCCGGTTTTTCAGATGCGGGAAAACCGGGAAACCCCACTGCTTAGGCAGCCATTGCTAATTCGTTAGCAATTATATTTTGCAACTGTTTATTTACGACACTTGTTACCCGTGTCGGGTATCTCCTTCTTCAGTACTTTGTGCTAGTCGAAACCAATTCAGCCCCCTAAATGCCCCGCTGCAACGAGGACTTGTCTCGCCATTGCCAAAGGTTGCAGAAACTTTGGGTTAGGCTAATGGAGCCGAGGGGAATCGAACCCCTGTCCTATACACATTTCTATCCAATATCAACAATACCAATGTTATGTAGTGCGAGCAGGAGGATTCGAACCTTCGTAGGCGATGCCATCTGATTTACAGTCAGACCTCGTTGACCACTTGAGTATACTCGCAAATTGTCTTTTCCCAATTTTCAACGTAACACTTTACATTGTAGTTATTTTTTGTAAATTCATCAATTAAAATATTACGAATTTCAAAATCGTCAATGTATAAAACTATGCAACCTATCTTAATTTTATTTTGAATTATATACTTGGCAAAGTGTAAAGGACTTTCTCCTTCTCCCAATTCTTCGCCAATTATTACATAATCGTAAGTTCTATAACCAAGACCATTAGTAGCCGCATTGTAGTTGATAGCCCACCCACTGCACCAATTTTTAGATAAACAAAATTGACTGTAGTTTTGCCATTTTTCTGTTTTGTTTTCTACAAATAGAGTATTCATAATAAAATTATTTCTAAGCGGGTGAAGGGATTCGAACCCTCAACATTTGGCATGGAAGGCCAACACTCTGCCGTTGAGTTACACCCGCAAACCAAATTAAAATTTATAACTTTGCGCGAGTCAAAGATAAAAGTTTTTGAATCTGCAAGTCACATTGCGCCTCTCTCTGGACACCTGGCCAAAAAATATAATCTTTTGCTTTATTCTTTTTTAGGCTAGAAAGAAGTGGTAATATTACTTTTTCAATCTCTGTCATTCTTGCTGTTAACAGTTCATCATATTGAGATTTTACTGCCATTGCCCCTTCGCAGGTAGAGTTCATTTCTAAAATTAAATCTAGTTTTGATTTAATTGCAGATATTTCCTCCGGTTCGGCTAAACTGGGAGAAAGCAAACTACCAAGTTCTTCTTGGTTTACTGTGCTGAAACCAAAATCGCCTTCTAGTAATGATGGATCGATGTTGAAAGAAAATTGATCAGGCATATGAGTATTTATTCACAAAATACTTTTACAGAAAAAATACCATCTTTTTGCTCTTTTAAAATTTGGATTTTTTTAACTATTCCATATTCTTTATTGCCAATCAATTGATCACCAACAGCGATAAATGGTCCACCCTCAAAATCTACCATCCAAATACCATCTTCCCCCTCGTTTGATGCGGCACGATAATACTTGCTTTCGCCCTCTACAAGATACGAATCATCGCTTTCTTTTGTGATCGTGCGAGTTTGATTATACCGGGATTTAAATACATCTTTCATAATATTCTCCTAATTCCTCAGCTTGGATTCGAACCAAGACAAAGAGGTTCAAAGCCTCTTGTGCTACCTTTACACCACCGAGGAGTGAACCTTGGCACAATAATTATTCATAATAATTCCTGATGCCGTACCAACATTGATACTTCTCACAGAACCATACTGAGGAATGTAAAGAAGATCATCACACATACTTAGAACGTTTGCAGGAACCCCAATTTGTTCCTGACCAAAAATCATTACATAATGAATGTTGGGATCAAAGTCATAAGCATTTATGTCCTTTGCTTCACAAACATTATCAATTCCCAGTAGTTTAACTTTCCCTTCATACTTGGAAATAGTTTCTTCAACATAGGAGCCGAGATCGTCAATACTTTTGACATGACGAAAGTTGGTGTAATGATGCGTACCGACAGTTCCCCTTCTGTCGTATTTTTTGTTGCCATAAATTACGACCTCTTCCGCAAGAAACGCGTTAGAATTTCGTATAATGGTAGCAATATTAAAATCATTGCCAATGTTACAGCAGACAACAGAAAAATTATGCCGCTTGTCATCAAGATGTGTTCGGATCGCATCATCAGTCCAATATTTATAATGGTCGATGAGGTTTCTGTTATCCATTGCCAATAATCTTGTAGTTCATGGAATTGCGAGAATCTTCACACAAAGTCATGTAATGAGAACCACTTTTAGACAAAGCACCCAACTTTCCAGTTACTTGACAAGTTACATATGAAGCATCTTCAGCATCGTCAACAAGCGATTGAATCTTTTTATACAGTTCATCATTCTTTGTATTCATCATGTAATAAAATCGAAGACCGCCAAACTTCTCCTTAACCTGTAGAACGCTGAATAGAGGTTCTTCAGGAGTCTCCGGGCTTTCTTCAAGAGCCTCTTCAAGAAT
>B570J29032_109958315_pt1 | contig 12343 bp, 8 predicted proteins | sample LakMenEpi16Nov12_FD_29032 | JGI IMG/M metagenome (IMG submission 29032)
TGGCTAATTCAATTTTGGCCGAGGCCTGGCCTGCCATATCGACGGCTTGCCGGTACTGCCGCAGATCATGAAAGTCGGCAATAACATTCGTAGCGCCCGACTCCAGAGCCAAATCCAATTGTTGAAGCGATCGACATAAGATCCGCAAGGTAGGTTTTTGAATATCGCCGCCTAACTGCTCTGATGACTCTTGCCCTTCCGATTCACTCCGCGAATGTCTGGCTAAGCGGCACTGCTCAATCAACTGATCGGCCTGGCCGAGCGGTCGGCATGGATAGGGACGAATCAACGACAGTGACTTCAGTTTTTCGACCAGCGATTTTCGCAATGCTCCCAGGGCACTTAGCGGCACCATGGGCTGCCCTTGGAGTTCGGCGCTTAGTTCGCGGAGATAAAATGTGGTATCACCCAAACGCGAAAACTGCTCTCGCAGTTGTTGCTCGCTGAGCGGATGCTTGATGGCTTGCTGAGGCATCAGGTCACTCGGCAAACTGATCTCGATCGCATCGCCATGACGAGATGTCTGAGTCTGTGAAGATGACTCGGGTGGCTCTTGGGCAATCAGAAGCGGCACCTTTACCTTGATTTCGACCGGTTGTCCAACGATGGCAGTGACCTGCAGGTCGACTGGCAGGCGCGCAGCGGTACGCGAAGAACTAAAGGTACTATTGAGGCGCTTGGTCAACTGAGGATCGTCCGTCTTGAAAATCCGCAAACCGGGCGAAAGTTGTTGCCCTTTCAGCAGGCCATACTCCAAAGCGATCTGAACCAACCCCGAGTCCGCATGGGAAACCCGCTGTCCATCTTGCCAAATCTCGTAAACGCGACCGCCTATCTCTTTGCCGCCCAAGCGATCCCCCTCAATGACGATGCCATTGCCCAGTCCCAAAGGTAAGCAAAGCTCGACAGTCAACCTTTGTCCGCTTTGTCGGGTCAATTCACCTAACAGAACTCCTCGCTTTGCGCTACTGATGCCTGGTACCAATCGCTTGTGATCACAGCCTTCCAACCAGCCGGGCGAGAAGCCTCGCGAAAAACACATCTCCATTTCGTATCGCTGTGAATCGGTCATAGAACAGTGTTGACGCTCTGCGGCCGCATCAATCGCTTGCCGATAGTGCTGGCAGGTGCTGGCCACATATTCGGGGCTCTTCAGTCGTCCTTCGATCTTTAGAGAGCAGACGCCGGCAGCCAGCAACTGAGGAACCAAATCGTAAGCTGCCAAGTCTTGCGGGCTGAGTAGATATTTCACTGAGCCCAAATCGCGAAGTTGTCCATCACAAACGATATCGTAAGGCAGTCGGCAAGCCTGAGCGCAATGACCGCGATTGGCGCTGCGTCCCCCAAGCGACTCGCTGGTCAGGCACTGACCACTGTAGGCCACGCACAGGGCACCATGAACAAAAACCTCAAGGGGCATGTCGGTCTGGGATCGAATCTTGGCGATTTCGCTAATGGACAGTTCACGCCCCAACACAACTCGCTGAATCCCCAGTTCACGCACCTGCTCAATCGCGGCCGCATTGGTAAGTGTCATCTGAGTGCTGGCATGAAGTGGCAATTCCGGACAGATGGCGCGGATCAATCTGGCTGCACCCAAATCTTGAACCAGCACAGCATCCACTCCAGCGGCGGCAAGCTGGCGCACATGCTGTTCCAACTGCTGTAGTTCGTTAGTAAAGACCAGCGTATTGAGTGTCACGTAGCCGCGAACCGAGCTGCGATGCAACGTTTCCATCAACTCCGGCAGTTCCGTGATGTGGAAGTTTGTCGCTCGCACTCGCGCATTGAATCCGACATCCAACCCAAAATAGATGGCGTTTGCACCATTAGAGATAGCCGCTCGAGCACACTGCCAATCGCCAGCGGGTGCCAATAACTCGGCGCTGGCCAAGCGACTGGCGGAGGGCAAATTGCCAAGGGAAGTTTGAAGCTGGCCCTGAGGTTTGTCTGCTAAATTCTCTTTCATGGGAAGAATAATACACTATAAGCTAACTTCTCGGTACTGCTGCGGGCTCTTAACCGCTTTTATTTACTTGGTAATACTTTTGGAAACTGATCCATGCTGCTATGATGCTCGGAATGTCGACAAGGTGATGGGAAGCTGGTCTACGAATTCTAGAATTGTAGTTGCCAGACTTGGTTAACCCAAAGGAATATTATGCAAATCGTAGCCGTTCAATTGGATATCGCATGGGAGGACAAGCCCGCCAATCATCGACGTGTCGCTCAGTTGCTTCAAGAGAATCCACCACAACCCGGATCGCTGATTATCCTGCCCGAGATGTTTGACACCGGGTTTAGCATGAATCTCGGGGCCACTGCGCAAACAGACCGTCGTGAGAGCGAGGCGGTGCTCAGGCAACTGGCCAGTCAGTACGAGTCGACGGTGCTGGGCGGCGTTGTGGGCTGTGCCGTCAACGGTCAAGCCAGTAATCTGGCTGTCGCCTTTTCGCCCTCCGGTCAGGAACTAGTGCGATATCAGAAACAGCGTCCCTTTACTCTGACTCGCGAGCAGGAGAATTATCCGGCCGGGCGCGGCGAAAAGTTTTTTCAGCTCGACGGAGTCAGCATTGCCCCTTTTGTCTGTTACGACTTGAGATTCCCAGAACTGTTCCGGCCTGCAGCACTAAGCGGTGCCGAATTACTGGTAGTCATTGCTTGTTGGCCAGCGGTTCGATCCGAGCATTGGGTGCGTTTGCTTCAGGCTCGTTCAATCGAAAACCAGGCTTACGTTGTTGGAGTGAATCGCTGTGGCAGCGAACCTGGGCTGCCTTTTGATGGACGAAGCTGCGCATTCGACCACATGGGAAAGCAGCTATTTCAGGCCGGACCCGAGCCACAGGTTCTGATGGCCACCTTGGATCTAGAGGCGCTGCGTGCTTGGCGTCGCAAGTTCCCAGCACTGTGCGACGCCAAGACCTATCTTTGACATTCACTCAAGTAGATTTCTCAGGTTTGAAAGCCAACCGATTGCATCGCCAGAGGGTCTACTTCTTGGCTTTTTTGCTCGGCTTCTTAGCAGCCACTTTAGCGACTGCAGCCTTCTTTGGAGCAGCTTTCTTGGGCGAAGCTTTCTTTGCGGTTACCTTGTTGGTAGTCGTTGCCTTGGCGGCTGCAGGACTAGACTTTTTCTTGGCTGCGGCGCTCTTTGACTTGGCGGAACCTGCCACTTTGGATGTCTTTGGCTTGCCAAAAGCCGATTCCCAGCCCGAAGCGTACTTGGAATTGGAACCTACGCGAGTAATAGTCATGGTTGCTCCCTCACAAAAAGATACTAGATTTTCCTAAAATGATCTGGCCATTCGCCCTACAAGTAGTTGTTGATATCGAAAGTCGCTCATTTGGTCAAGTCACAACAGTGTACGATTACATCCGGTATTGACTAACCAGCGGCCCTGCGGACCCCATAGCCGAGAACCACGCCTTTCAGGTAAGATGTTTGCTCGGTATTCCAAATAGATTTGGGGCAGGAGTATTCAAGCATGAGTTTCTCTAAAGCAATGAACAGCGATCGCATTTCGGGGTTGCCAGTATTTGTCGTATGGGTCGGGATGACCATGGCTACTGCGACTAGCACATGGGCCGAGGAGTATCTATCGGGGATCCAGTGGACGATTCCAACGGTGATTACTCCAGGTGCCAATGAGGGTCAGCCACCGTCGGATGCCATCATCCTTTTTGACGGGAGCGATCTCTCCAAATGGAGCAATGCAGACCAATGGAAAGTGGAAGAAGGGGTTATCGTTTCTGGGCGTGGTGACATCAAGACCAAAGAGGAATTCGGAGATTGCCAACTGCACATCGAATGGTCGGCACCCGCAGAAGCCAAAGGCTCTGGGCAAGGTCGCGGAAATAGCGGCATTTTTATGATGAATACCTACGAGATTCAGGTTCTGGATTCTTACCAGAACGAAACATATCCAGACGGGCAGGCCGGGGGGATCTACAAGCAGACTCCACCGATGGTCAACGCCATGCGTCCGCCCGGGCAGTGGAACGTTTACGATATCCTTTGGACCGCCCCCAGGTTTCATGAGGACGGTTCGCTGAAGTCGCCAGCCTACATGACGGCTCTGCACAACGGTGTCGTCGTCCTGAATCATTTCGAGCTTCAGGGGGACACGCCTTATCACCGGCCGCCCGAATACAAGCAGCATGCGGCCACCGGTCCAATTCGACTGCAGGATCATGGCAACCCTGTCCGTTTTCGCAATATCTGGGCACGTCCGATGCAGCCTCCAAAAGGCGAACGAACCAGGGAGCCCTTTCTGCGGCGCGGCGACCAGGAAATTCCGATCGCAAAATAGCGAAGCCGGTTTGCGCAGTGTTTCATGCTAGAGAGTACTTTTGTAGGGACTGAATATGTCTGATTCTGTTTGTCGATTTGGAATACTGGGGACGGCCGGTATCGCGCGCAAGAACTGGAAGGCAATGCGATTGGCCGGTAACTCTAGCGTAACCGCAGTGGCTAGCCGCAGTGTGGAAAATGCCCAACGATTCATCTCTCAGTGCTCTGCGGAGGTACCTCAACAGCATCCACCTCAAGCCTTCGGCAGTTACCAGGAGATGCTGGATAGCGACTTGATTGATGCCGTATACATTCCGCTTCCCACGGCGTTGCGTCACCCGTGGGTGATTCGAGCGGCAGAGGCGGGAAAGCATGTCATCGCCGAAAAGCCCGCCGCGATCAGCACTGCGCAGCTAACTGAAATGTTGGACGCTTGTCGCCAACATGGCGTCCAGTATATGGATGGGGTCATGTTCATGCACAGCCAGCGATTACCGCTGATCCAGCAGATCGTCAATGTTAGGCAGGAGCTTGGACAGGTTCATCGAATGGCTTCACAATTCTGCTTCGCCGGAGGTGAAGAATTCTCGCGAACGAATATTCGCACCGATACCAGCTTGGAACCGCACGGATGCTTAGGCGACCTTGGGTGGTATTGCATTCGCATGTTCTACTGCTTGATGTCGGAACAGTTGCCTGTCGAAGTGCGAGGTCGTGCGCTCAGTCCAATGCAAGGCACAACCAGTCAAGGAACTGTGCCCGGTGAATTTTCTGCTGAGTTGCGATTTGCCAATGGCGTTTCGGCGGTGTTCTACAATTCGTTTCGAACTGCGCATCAGCAATGGCTGCATGTGAGTGGATCGGAAGGTTACTTGCAGGTAGACGATTTTGTGTTGCCCTACTGCGGCAGCGAACTAGCCGCATACGTGGGGCATGATCATTTTATGATTGACAACACTCGCTTCCACATGGAAAGCCATCGCCAGCGCCATGTTGTCTACGAATATGACGCAGGCCATCATTCGGCTCAGGAGGTTCGAATGATCCAAGCTTTTGCAGGTCAGGTGCTTTCGGGTTCCCTGAACCAGCGCTGGCCCCAGTGGGCCCTGCATACTCAGATGATCCAAGATGCCTGCCTTGCGTCCGCGTTGCGTGATGGAGCTGCCGTGCAGTTACCCTAAGAAACCATTGACATCGAGTGTAACTTTGGATCGAAGCAACGCCACGTTTCTGAACAGTTTGGACAGTCCTGATTTGCTGCCGTATCTGAATCTTCGGAATCAGAATTGGACTTCGGTTAGCGGAATCTTTGTGGCTGAGGGGCCTTTGCTGGTCGAAAGGTTGATCCAAAGCGACTACAGTGTGCGTAGTGCGCTGTTGGATCAAAAATACTTAGATCATTATGCAGATCAAATCCCCGACGAAGTGAAGCTGTTGGTGGTACCGCACGATTTGGTGCAACAAATCGTTGGCTTCAACTTCCATCGCGGATTGTTAGCCTGTGGAATTCGCAAGCCCATCAACTCAGTTGCCCAAGTTGCAACCCAGTTGCCCGCTCAGCAAACTTGGTTGGGGCTGGTCGGGGTTCAAGATCCTGAGAATGTGGGCGGAATGCTGCGCACGGCGGCTGGTCTGGGCATTCAAAACGTTGTGATTGGCCCTGGCACGGCCGATCCGCTTTCGCGACGATCGCTACGAGTTTCGATGGGACAGGCGCTGAAACTGAATCTATACCTATCGCGAGATTTGCCAGCGGATCTTCAGTTGCTCAAGCGACGTGGCGTCGAGTGTCTTGCCACTTCACTGGGCGACAGCAGCCAGCCGCTGGAACGAGCCCATCGCCATGGTCCTGTCCTGCTGTTGATGGGAAACGAGCGCCATGGCTTGCCTAAAGAACTGCTAGTACACTGTGATCGTCAAGTGCGTATCGACATGTCGATGCAAGTTGACTCGTTGAACGTCGGTGTGGCTGCGGGTATCGTCATGCATCACTTTTGTCGAATCGCAACACTATCCGGTAGCTTGGGTGCCATTTCTCCAGTCGAATCATTAGCTGGAACTTCAGTCAGATAGGCACACTAGTTGGAATTGCAGTTGGCATGAATCTCAAGAAAAGCAAGCGCCCTTTACAGATCAAAGCTGACCGCAGATCAAGATCCAACCAGAATTCCTCCGCAGCTATTCATGGGATTAGCTGGCAATTGACGTTAATGGTATCGATAGCGATCGCCACGGCTACTTGGGTCATTTTTTGGCCAGCCACACAAAACCAGTTCGTCAACTTTGATGATAATCTTTATGTGACTGAAAATCCGCAGGTGCGACGTGGATTAACCATGCAAGGTCTAGCCTGGGCCATGACCAGCATGACGGCTAGCAACTGGCATCCCATCACTTGGTTTTCACACATGCTTGACGTGACTGTATGGGGAGTGTCCCCTTCGTCAGCCTTTGGCCATCACTTGACTAGCATATTACTGCATGGTGTGAATGCAGCTCTGGTCTTTCTTGTAGGTCTGAAGCTATTTGGGCGGTGGTCCAGTGCGTTGCTGCTGGCTGTGTTGCTGGCTTGGCATCCGCTTCGAGTAGAAAGTGTTGCCTGGATCGCTGAGCGGAAAGATCTCTTGAGCGCACTGTTTTGGTATGCTTCGATTTTGTGTTACTTCCGATATGCTCAGCAGCCAGGGTCGTGGGGCCGCTACATATTAGTACTGCTGCTTTTTGTGGCTGGCCTGATGTCTAAGCCCATGGTAATCACTCTGCCATGCGTGCTTTTGCTTTTAGATTTTTGGCCTCTTCGGCGAATGACATGGGACAAGCCCTTGCCAACTTGGTCCACGGTGGTGCCACTTCTGAAAGAGAAGCTACCCATGTTTGCTCTGGCAGCAGCATCGGCTGTGATCACCTACGTTGCGCAGCTACAGGGCGGTTCGGTGGTTACCGATCAGATAAGCGTTTTAGCGCGCTGCATGAATGCGATTGTTTCTTACTGGGTCTATATGCAGCAGTCGATTTGGCCAGTCTCATTGGCCGTGTTTTATCCGCTCAGCCCCACTGGGCCCCCGATGGTTCTAGCGAGCCTTGCTACCATTTTAGTGGTTGCTGCTACAACGATTTGCATCATGGGGCGGAATCGATATTCATGGGCGGTTGTTGGCTGGCTGTACTACGTGGGAACGCTCGTGCCGGTGATTGGCTTTGTGCAGGTTGGTGGGCAGTCTCACGCAGATCGTTATACCTATTTGTCGGTACTGGGTTTGGCAATCATCCTGCTTGGGCTTTTTGAAGTGGCAAGTGCGAAATGGCCTAAGTGGCGACCGCTGATGTTATCCATTTTGGGTTTGTCCATCATGGCAAGTGCCATTGCGACTCGCGCGCAACTGTTTTATTGGCAGGATAGCATCACGTTATTTTCTCGAGCAACGCAAGTCAGTCCCGACAGCGCCACAGCATGGGCAAATCTAGGCGCCGCTTACCTTTCAAGTGGACGCATCGCGGATGCGATTGAGGCCTATCGCGTATCTTCTCGATTGGGAACTTCGACTCCCGCTCAAGCAGGACTGGCGACAGCACTGGCCGGCTCGGGCGATTTCCCGGCGGCCATCGAGGTCTTTCGTCAGTTGTTGGAGGCGGAGCCAGATAATTTCAAAGTAGCCAACAATCTGGCATGGATTCTGGCCACTTGTCCAAAGGCTGACCTGCGAGATCCCGACCAAGCGGTGCAAATCGGACTGCAGGCCAATCAGCAAAGCGGACAACGCGATCCTTCGATTCAAGACACTCTGGCCGCCGCATACGCATCTTCTGGACAGTTTGATTTAGCCGTACAGACCGCTCAGCAAGCAATCGATTTGGCCTTAGAACTCCAAGATACGACACTGGCCAGTTCCATCCAGTCACGCCGCAAGTTGTATCAGGCACAGCGTGCCTATATCGACAAATAGCTCACGAACATGCCTCCGGTCACGCTTGACCCCGACATTCGGTAGGCGTTCCCAAACACCATTACCGCAATTCGTCCAACCCACGGATCATCCCGCCATTTCATCGGTTCAACGAAATCAAATCTAGGGCCGCACCTTTGGTGCTATCGCTCTTCGCGGGCGGTAACCCAGGGTTCCGCTTACGATCCACCCTGGGCTATTCTATGGCCATCCCGTTGGGATTTTGGAATCTCGCCCGGAGCTCGCTGTTTCGCTTCATGCTGGGCTATTTTATGGCCAGCCCGATTGGGATTGTGAGTGGACTTTAAGTGGGAATGAGAAGTTTCGATTAGCTGAGTCTGGCAACCAGCTTGCGTAATCGATGCAGGTCGATCGGGTGCTACAGGCTTCTGGCCGATTGTCCGTCAAGTAGTGACTTTAGCGATTTTCCGATACTGTTTTATTTTTCACTCGACCGATATCATGAGATTAGTGATAACTGTTCGTGTTTTGATAAGGCATTTTTGTGTCGCAGTCCAACGGGTCCGCCAATCCGCCTGTGCCTCCCAAGTGGAAAGAGCCGACGGCTAGTCCGAACTCCGGTGGTCCTCCGCTGTTCATTCCGCCTGCATGGACGCCTGAGCCGACAATTGGTCGCTCTGGTTTGCCAATTGGAACACCTGCGGCTTCGAAGCTTGCCGCGGACGGCTCACCTGCTGAAAATGATCGAAGGACCTTTGGCCAGCGGCTTACTGACCGTCTGGCTTCCTGGCGGCAGTTCCCGTCATGGCTCGTCAGCATGATCTGCCATTTGATTCTTCTTCTCGTTTTAGCGTTGATTCAGTTGCCTGGAATGCAAGGTTCCACGCTGACTTTGCTACTGGGCGAGTCGTCTGAAGGCGAGGCGGAGTTTGAATTGTCACGGTCCGATAGTCCTTTGGAAGCCGCACTGCAGGAGTCGTCTGAGGTTGCTCAGCCACTGCCCGTTATCGAATCGGTACCCAGCTCCATCGCCGAGGTTCTGAACGTCGAAGAAATGGAACTGCCTGGACTTGATCAACCCGCATCCAAAGTGGCAGCACCCGTTCAACTGACCAATCTCCTGGATGGACGACGGGCTGGCAACAAGGAAGGTCTTCTCAAGGAGGGCGGGGGAACGCAGCAGACAGAAGATGCGGTCGAAATGGGGCTTCAGTGGCTGGCCCGGCAACAGCAGAGCGATGGAGGTTGGAGCTTGCGAGGCCCCTACTCCGACGGAGCCCTGCTGGAAAATCGAACGGCGGCAACCGCCATGGCTTTGAACGCTTTCTTGGGAGCTGGCTATACACACTTCGATGGAAAGTATTCCAGTCAGATAAAATTTGGCTTGGAGTTCTTGAAAAAACGCCAGAATTCACGAGGCTTCTTTGCTGACGGCGAGCCGGGGCAGCAACGAGCCTACGCTCAGGCGATTGCCACGATTACAGTTCTGGAGGCTTATGGTCTGACCAAAGATCCCGAATTGGTTGCCGCGTGTCGCCAAGCTGTCCATTACGCTCAGTGGGCTCAAAGCCGGCTGAAGGGGTGGCGTTACGAACCGCAGCGGGACGCGGATGTCTCGGTAACAGGCTGGTTTGTCATGGCCTTGCAAACCGCCTACATGGCCGGATTTGAAGTGGACGAGGAAAAGCTACAATCAGTCCATGAATTCCTGGATAGCGTGGCACATCGCGACTTGTCTGCCTATTCCTATAACGAACTGCATGCCCCTGATCTCACGATGACTGCGGAAGCCCTGTTGTGTCGCATCTTGCTGGGCTGGCCTCGCGAACACTCGGCGCTAGAGAAAGGCGTAGAAGAATTAACCAAGTCGCCGCCTGACGAAGACGAGAAAGTGCAAAGTGTTTACTACTGGTATTATGCGACTCAGGTAATGCACCACTATGGCGGTGAACCTTGGCAAAAGTGGAACCGGGCAATGAAACGGACCTTGCCACGCATGCAAAATAAGTCAGGGGCAGAAAAAGGCAGTTGGAGTCCTCAAAACGATCACTACGGTTCGGCAGGAGGAAGGTTGTACACCACCTGCTTAAATATCTACTGCTTGGAAGTCTATTACCGTCACTTGGCAATCTACAGTATAAAGTAACGATGACCTATCGCAGCACGCGCAGCCTAGTTAAGGATCTACATCAACACGGTCACCTATTAGTTGTGGATGAAGAAGTTGACCCTAATCTTGAACTGGCTGAAATTCATCGTCGAGTCTATCGCCAGCAGGGACCAGCACTGCTATTCACCAAAGTGTTGGGCTGTAGATTTCCGGTTGCATCTAACCTTTTTGGAACGCTGGAACGAGCTAGATTTATCTTTCGTCATCAGATCGACGCTGTTCGAACTGCGGTCAAGCTCAAGACCGATCCCCGCAGCGCACTAAGAAGCCCGCTCAGTCTGGCTAAGATGCCATTGGTTGGCTGGCGTATGCTTCCTGTTCGCAGTCGCCGACCAGCGGTGATGCGCAATGCATGCCGCTTGAGCGAACTGCCTCAGGTTGTTTGCTGGCCCAACGACGGAGGGGCCTTCGTGACACTGCCCCAAGTGATCAGTCAGGCACCGGGCAGTCGTGGCGTGAATGGTTTGAATTTAGGAATGTACCGTGTTCAACTTTCAGGCAATCAGTATGTCCCTGATCGAGAATGTGGACTGCATTATCAGATCCATCGCGGCATAGGGGTTCACCATGCGGCTGCTATTTCCCAGCAAGCAGACTTTCCGGTCAATATCTCCGTGGGTGGCTCGCCAGCCATGACTCTGTCAGCCGTAATGCCTTTGCCTGAAGGGATGAGTGAACTGGGCTTCGCCGGTGCTCTGGCTGGCCATCGCATTCCACTCTATTTGAATTCAGGCCAGGCCCCTATTTATGCAGATGCAGATTTCTGCATCGTTGGCCGAGTTGTTCCTGAGTCGCTGAAGCCTGAAGGTCCCTTTGGAGATCATTTGGGATACTACGCTCGAGTCCATGATTTTCCATACCTGCATGTTTCAGCGGTGTATCATCGGGACGACGCCGTTTGGCCGATGACTGTCGTGGGGCGACCGCCCCAGGAAGATACGACCTTTGGTCAGTTGATTCATGAAATCACGGAGCCAGTCATACCTACCGTTCTACCCGGAGTCAGGCAAGTACATGCGGTCGATGCGGCCGGCGTTCATCCGTTACTGCTGGCAGTCGGCAGTGAACGCTACACACCTTACCATCGAAATGTTCGCCCGCAGGAAATCCTAACGCAGGCCTGTGCCATCTTGGGCCAAGGGCAGCTTTCCTTGGCAAAGTACTTGTGGATCATTGATGGCTTGGACCGCTTGGCACCAGCGGCCGACGATATCCCGAATTTTTTTGCGTATCTACTGCAACGAGTCGACTGGACACGAGACTTGCATTTCTTGACACAAACAACCATCGACACGTTGGATTATTCGGGCAGTGGACTCAATCAAGGCTCCAAGCTGATTGTTGCCTGCGGTCGCGAGTCCCGACGCACGCTAGGTACAGAGATTCCCAGCGAATTACGGTTACCGTCCGGCTGGCGTCATCCACACGTGGCCCTGCCGGGTGTTTTGGTTGTCGAAGCTCAGCCCCATCAGGATGCTCAAGCCACCACTTCGCTTCAATTGCAATGCGATGGTATTGGGCCCGATAGGGACATGCATGGCTTTCCGCTGATGGTCGTCTGCGACGATAGTCGTTTTGCAGCTCGCAATCTGGAGAATTTTTTATGGGTTACGTTCACTCGCAGTAATCCGGCCGTCGACATCTATGGATTTGGAGCGGAGATTCGTGACAAGCACTTCGGATGCCAAGGCAGTTTGGTGATCGACGCTCGGACTAAAAGTCATCACGCTCCGGGATTGATTGAGGACGCAGCAGTTTGTGCAAAAGTAGACGCCCGCGCCACTCGCAACGACCAGCTAGCTCGATTCCTGTGACGCTTCAGACCGTTTGGATGCACTGGGATCAAAGCTGACGGGAGGTTGTTGCTCTGACTGCATACCGCTCAGTCGTTGCCGTTCGGCGGCTTTGGCAAATGGATAGTAGACGGCCATGGCTAGCCCTATGGAGATGACACCCCAAACAGCGGCTCGCCAATCT
>B570J29032_109958313_pt1 | contig 12330 bp, 14 predicted proteins | sample LakMenEpi16Nov12_FD_29032 | JGI IMG/M metagenome (IMG submission 29032)
TGATTAGAAAAACAATGTTTGAAAAATGCGGTTATTTTAATGAGGTCTACCAATCTTGTTTTGAAGATGTTGAATTAAATTTAAAATGTCTATCCTTAGGTTTTGAAAATTTAATTGATGGTAATTCAGTTGCTTACCATTATGAAAGCCAAACAAGGGGGGTTCAACAATCAAATGACATAGAATTAAAGAACGACTATCAAAATGGATTAGTGCCGTTTGTTAATAAAAATTATGATAAATTAAAAAAATACATACCAGTACTACAGTAATTTACACAAATGATTAATAATTAAAGTAATGGTATAATGAATTTATCAATATATAACCGATTAAGATACCCAATAACAATTTAACTATGGCTGAACAACGAAAAAGAAAACCAACAATAACCCCCACTCCGGAGACCACCAATAAACCGGTGAGTAAAAAAGACTTAATTAGTCAGATTATTAAAAGAAAAACTAAAGAAAAGTTTTTAAGCGTAAATCAAAAAAAGTATTATGACATTTTAACTAATAGTCAAATTACTATTTGTTCAGGACCTGCTGGTGTTGGTAAAAGTTATATTGCCATGAAAGCTGCGGTGGACTTATTGTCAGACCCAACAACACCTTATGAAAAAATTATTATCGTAAGACCTGCGGTTGAAGCAGAAGAAAAATTAGGGTCACTTCCTGGCAATGTTGAAGAAAAATTAGACCCTTATATTTTCCCATCGTATTATTTATTAAATAAAATTATTGGTAAAGAAGCTAGAGAAAAATTAAAAGAAATTGAGGCAATTGAAGTTTTTGCGTTAGCGTACATGAGAGGTATGAATATTGACAATTCAATTCTATTGTTTGAGGAGGCTCAGAACTCAACTCCAAGTCAAATGAAATTACTATTGACAAGAATTGGGTTTAATTCTAAGTTCTTCCTTTCAGGTGACTTAGAACAATTTGACCGACATAAAGACAAAACTCAAACAGGTTTATGGGACGCACTACAAAAGTTTCAAAATTTAGATGACATCGGAACATTTGAATTCAACCACGAAGATGTTGTTAGAAATCCTTTAATAAGTAAAATCTTAAAAAGATACGAAAACTAAAATTATTATTAACCCAATAAGTATAAATTTAATTTAATTTACTTATTGGGTTTTTTACATATTTTTTTATGTATATGAGAATAGGTATAGAAATTAATGGAGTTCTACGAAACACATTGGATAAAATAGAACAAACCTATCAAAAATATATGATAGATAAAACGGACGGTCTTGAAGATGAGGATTCCTTTAAATATGAGATAAATCTTCCCGTAACAAGTTTGGACCTTAGAAGTCATTTCACCTTTCAATCTGATGATGAATTATTCACATTTCTGTATGAAGAATTCCCAATGGAAGTGTTTGGTCATTCACAGTCATCAGAGTATTCAACATTTAACGATTTAAATGAAATATATGTTAACTTAAGGGACAATCACGATTTATTAATTGTTTCCGATGAGATAGGTAAATCAAAACCAGCCTCATTATTCTTCCTATCAAAATTTGGTTGTTTAGTGGAAAAAGTAAAATTTTATAGTAATTCAACAATTAACTCCATGTGGAATGAAATTGATGTTTTACTTACCGCAAATCCTGCATTATTATTAGACCATCCATCAGATAAGATATTAATTAAATATGAAACAATTTATAATAATAATGTTAAGTCGGAACACACAATAAACACAATCAAAGAATTAAAAGATAAATTAAAAACTATTTTATAATGTTAAAAATATTAGGAGAACATTACTATTTGGATTTAGACAAGATTGACGAATACATTCAAATAAATCAAGATTCATTATCGTCTTCTGGCGAAACTGAGAGTACACAAATTAATATAGTAAAATACGAAACAATTAAACTAATGTTAGAAGTGATTATGGATGTCACAGATGAAATTGATGAAACCTTAGCAGGTAAAGGTTCAGAAATATCAATACCATTTAAATTAGCGTTTAACACACTTTTAAATAAAAAATTACTAAACAAATACTAATACCATGAATAAAGAACAAATTTCAAAATTAGAACAGTCAATCCAAAACATGAAAGATAAGAAATCAAGAATCTATCTTTTAGTTCAGGATACTAAGGGTAACGCCAAATCATCAATTGCTTACATCTATAATTTAGGGATGTCATTATTAAATGAAGGGTATAACCCAATCATTTTACATGAGAAACCTGACTACACTGGCGTATCAGGATGGTTAGGGGAATCATACATGACATCATTACCCCATAAATCAATCGAAGGCGAAAACTTAGAAGTTTCACCTGAAGACTTTATTGTTATTCCTGAATTATACGGATTTGTGATGAGTCAAATTTCTAAATTGCCTTGTGGTAAAATTGTACTATGTCAAGCTTATGACCACGTATTGGAAACCTTGCAACCAGGACAATCTTGGTCACAATTAGGGTTTTACAAATGTATTACCACATCAGAATCTCAAATGGAGTTTTTAGAAAATTTAATGAAAGGTATTTCTTATGATATTTTAAGACCGTTTATTTCAGAATCATTCACCAAACAAACATTACCCCCAAAACCAATCATTGCGGTTCATTCAAGAGAACAAAGAGATTCCGTTAATTTAATTAAATCTTTCTATATAAAATTCCCACAATATAGATGGGTCACTTTTAGAGATATGAGAGGTTTATCTGAAGAAGAATTTGCTAAAGCATTAAAAGAAAGTTTCTTATCTGTATGGATTGATGACAAAAGTGCTTATGGTACATTCCCATTAGAGTCAATGACTTGTGGAGTTCCTGTCTTAGGTTTAACACCAAACTTACTACCCCCTTGGATGTCAGAGAATAATGGTATTTGGATTAACAATAAGAATCAAATGGTAGATTTCGTTGCGGACTTCCTACAAAATTGGTTAGAGGACAATGTTAACCCTAATTTATATGAGGAAATGATTAAAACTGTTGAGAATTTATCAACAAAAAAAGAATTCGATGAGGTTTCTGTAAAGTTATTTAACAATTACGTTAACACAAGACTTACTTCATTTGAAGAACAATTAACTAAACTAGAAATTATTGAAGAATAATATGGAAAACACACAAAAATTTGACGTATCGGTTATTTTACCAATTAAGTCAGGAAAAGCAAACGGATTTACTGAATACTTTGAAAAATGTATTGAGTCATTAAAAAATCAAAAAGTTGGTATCAATGAATTAATTATCGTTCACACTAACGAAACGTATATTGTTGATTATATCAATCAATTTGATTTTGGAACTTTAAACGTTATTAAAGTTGAGTGGACAAAAGATGCAAACTACGCATCACAAATAAATTACGGTGTAAGGTCCGCAAAATCTAAATGGGTTTCTCTATTTGAGTTTGATGATGAGTATTCGAGCATTTGGTTCAAAAACGTTGAGGTTTACTCTAATGCGTATTCAGATGTTGACGCGTTCTTACCTATTGTTGTTGATACAGACCAAACAGGTAAATTTGCTGGATTTACTAATGAAGCGACATTTGCGGCAAACTTCACACCTGAAATGGGTATTTTAACTAATGAAACTTTATTAGAATATCAAAATTTTCAAATTTCTGGTATGGTAATTAAAACATCATCGTTTATTGATTTTGGTTTAATTAAATCCTCATTCAAATTAACATTTGGTTACGAATTCTTCTTAAGAATGACACATAATTCAGTTAAATTTATGTCAATACCTAAGATTGGTTATAAACACACTAACCTGAGAGATGGTTCTATTTTTTGGAATTATAAAAATGGCGACGATAGATTAACAGAAGACGAAGTAAGATTTTGGATTGACTCTGCCAAAAAAGAATACTTTTTTATTAATGACAGAGCCATAAAGTATGAACCACAAACAGTTTAATGACAGAAATTATTAATTTAACAGGAGATACAAATGTTGAGTTAAAGAAGAAAGGTAGAAAACCTAAACAATTAAATTATTTTGATGTTCCAGAAGAGTTGGCCGTTGTTAGATTTTTAGAAGCAACAACTTACGAAGAAAGAAATAAAATTTATAACGATTTTTTAAAAAAACCTTTAGATAAGATGATATCTTCAATAATACGAAGATACAAATTATATAGAAAAGACATGGACTTTACGGATATACATGTAGACACTCACTCATTCTTAATGACAAAAATTGAAAAGTTTAAACCCTCTAGGGAGAAAAAAGCTTATTCATATTTTGGTACAATCTGTAAGAACTATCTTATGGGGCAAATCATTAAGGACCAAAAAGAAACTAACCGAAAAATATCATATGAGGATATTTCCACAAGTTTGGAAAATAACCCCAACTTTTCGTACAGTATTGAAAAAGAAGGTATTGACTCAGAAAAAGTAATCAAAAACTTTTTACTTGAGTTAGACAATTTTTTAAAAAATGAAAATTTATCGGATAATGAAGTCAAATTAGGGTATGCATTACATGACCTTTTTGAGAACTATGAATCTATTTTTATTGGTAATGATAATAATAAATTTAATAAAAATATAATACTACTTTCATTAAGGGAAATGACAAATTTGTCAACCAAAGAAATTAGGGGGTCAATGAAGAAATACAAATCGATGTATTATACTTTAGTACAAAATATGGTTAAATAAAATTTTATAGTTAATATTTATTGTAATGGGAAGACCGCAAAAAAAAGAAATTAATTTAACTAAGGAGTCAATGTTATCTTTGATGCAAGAAATTTATAATGAACTTGTTGAACAAAGAAACACGGCTATTAGAATACAAAATAAAATGTTGACAATGATGAAAGAACCTGAGGATATGACTCTAATAGGCCCTGTTATTGAAAAACAACAAAAAATTATTAACGACTGTGTTGAAAAAAAATTAACATTATCTAAACTACAATCTACTATGTGGGAAAAGTCTAACTCCGCAGGAAGTGGTGGTTTCTCAATTACTGATTTAGGTGTGGATGATGATTTATTAGAAAATTTAATACAAAAAGACGCATCTAAACCTGATGGGTCTTACAAAATGAAAAACTAACTAAAATGGGCTCATTAGATTTAGGGGTTGATTATAAATCCGCTCAAAAAAAGATTTCGGCAACAACCTCATACAAAGATTTAAAATCTCAATATGACACCACCTCTAAAACTGCCGGAGAGTCTTTTGATACTGCAAAAGAAAACGTTACAGAATCTTTAGATAAAGTTAAAGAACAAACTAAAAGATTTCAAAAAGAAATCAAAAATCAATTTGAACAATTATTAGACATTAATAACCTTACTGGCGGTAAAGGTGCTAGTACAATTAGTTACGTTAAAAAAACATTAATTAGAACTATTAAGAATATTGAACCTCAAATCATCGAAATTCTTCAGGAAGAAGCAATAAACGCTGTTGGCTGTGACCAACAACAAACATATGCCGCACAGGTAATCTATGTCAAAGTAAGTTCAATAGATTTAATCAATCTATTAAAGAAAGTACCTGCAAGTAAAGATGGAAAAGTCTTATACGAAAAAAACCCAATTGCAATACAACTTTATCCATTCTCAATGAATAAAGAATTATATGAAAGAATACAAAGTGGTAACCCTTATTCAACCGATAATGGAGCACAATATATTGGTCAATCAGGACAAGCATTATTTGATATTCAATACGTTACTATAAACGCTTTAGGTGAGACAGGACATTGGTTTAAGGTAACTCTTGCAAATAGAATAGGTAGTATTAATAAGGTTGGTACTTTTTTAGCGGATTATTATAGAACAATTAAGGTTGTTGAGTTTACAAATATTATGGCAAATATTATGGAGTCATTAAGCGGGGCGATATCTATTAGTGCTAATGTTGGTGTTGCTCAAGCCGAAGATACTAGTAAATTTATGATGATAATCCAAAGGGTTTTAGGTTTATGTTTTGACAATAAAAAAGAAATTGATGTTAGTGGTATTGCAAAATTGGCGGAATTAGACGATATTGATGAGTCATTTTTTGAATTCACAGATATTGATTTACGTAATATAGACCAAAGAGTTACTAACATTAAAAATGGTGTGGTTGAATTTGAAGATTGTGGTAATGTTAAATTACCGGTTAATTATGATGATATTCTAAATGATTTAGGTACATTAAATTTTATTGAGGATAAGGACTTAGTTGATGCTGCGGATGCGTTAACTCAAACGTTAATTAATAATCCCGAATGGCAAGGATTTGCTATTCAGGGTAATATTAAAGCCGCGGTAGATTTAAACTTCCTTAAATTAATTGTTCAAGGAATTGCCGCCGCTCTACTATCTCCAAAAATATTATTACCAATATTTGTAATGTTAAAGTCAATAGGTCAAACATTTGTTGATGGTGTTAATTCATTTGTTGATTTTATGAAAACCTTTAAAAAGTTTTTTATAAATTTAATATCAAAAATTGGAGCGTTATTTGTTAAAGAACTTTTTTATCTAATTAAAAAAGATATTTTGAATTTAATACAATCGGTAATCCAAGACGTTGCCAGAGAAAAATTGGATAAACGAATTATTATAATTTTAAAATTAATCCAACTTATCATTATTGTCGCTCAGTTTATTTCAGATTGGCGTAAATGTAAAAGTGTTATTGATGAAATTCTGTGGTTGTTAAAAATTGCGGGAACAGGTTGGGGTGGTGATATACCATTACCTCTATTATTTGCTTCTCAATTTGCGGGAGGGTATTCTGAAACTCGAGCATTTATTGGGGCTATTGAGGAAATGCAAAAACTTGGTATTCCAACAGGACCAATGCCTGACGGAAGTCCTAATTTAGATGTTTTAAAAATGTTAGGACAGATGAAAGCTATGGCTTCGGAAGAGGCGGAAAATGGTAAGGTACAAATTGCGGTAGGGGCATTAACAATGACCCCAGCAGGTCTGACAGTTCCTGCGAGTTCTTTTGGTAAAAAAATGTAATTATGACGAAAAAAGAACAATCAGAAAAAGCCATAAAAATAATAAAAGATTACAAATCACACTCAAATAAAGATTTGACTTTTGTTATGGATTTTATTCAAGAAGATTTTAAATTTACCAAAGACGCCGTTATTAAAATGACCGAACATTTAGATAAATTAGAATTAACTTACAATACTATTCTTAAAGAATATCAAAACAGAACTAGTAAATAATGAAAATAGACGAATCTAACATACATCAAATTATATTTCCGGGAATTGTTTATGATAACGAAGACCCGATGATGTTAGGTAGACTTAGAGTCATACCTGAAACTCAAACATATACCGATATTATAGCATCAGTTCCCAATTGGAATGAGAAGATTGATAAATGGACATCAAAAGACCCATTAATCTTCTTACCATTATTACCTTTTTATTTTAGCCAAGTACCAAAAAAAAATGAGTACGTACACATTATATACCAAAATAAAAAATTTAACTTTCAAAACCAATTCTATATTCAAGGTCCGTTTTCATCACCAATGACAACACCTTTTGAATATTACCAAGGTTCTAAGAAATTTTTAGCGTCTGGTGATAGAATTAAACAAGGTATCTCAATTAAAAATAGTGAAGGACAATATCGTAACAAAGATAGTTATGGCGTATTTCCTGAACCAGGCGATAACGCATTATTAGGCCGTGGTTCTGCCGATGTTGTTGTTAAAGAAAATGAGGTTTTAATTAGAGCGGGTAAAACAAAAGTATTAAGTACAACCCAAATACCTGTTGGTAATACCTTGAGGTCATTCTTACAACTTTCAAATTTTACTCAACAAAAACTTTTATTACCTCAAGAAACCCAAACTAGATTAATTGAAAATGTTAAGGTGGTTAAAAAAATAATAATTTGGGATATTGAAAATTTAGAAAATACTCAGAATGTCTTTAATGGGTCTGTTGGTTTATATAATGTAATTCCTAGTCAACGAGTTAATAGTAAAAATTTTAAATCCGATACTATTGTTAATTTAAGCGTTGGTACTGATTATAGTGGTCCTATTGAAGAGGTTAAATTTACCGCCACAAATTTTAACGATTCATTAAGTTTAATTAATAAATTCTGTGATGGAGTTTTTAAAAATTTTATTGACTTACCTAATTATATTGTTAATAATCAATTACGTAATATACCCCAAGACCAAATATTCCCTTTTGTAGTTACACCATCAAAATTAACATATCAAAAAGGTACTAAATTCTCGCCATCACAAGTTGTAAATGATGTTGCGGAATTAACTAATTATGTTAAGTTTTATAGTAAAATTAAATTAAATATGGGATTAATTAATAGTGGGTGGTTTTTAGTTTGGGAAAACAAAAATGGTACTGCTGTTATTGGCCCTCAAGGGGATATTAAGATTGAAAAAGTTACACCATCCGAGTTTGTTCCTTCAGATGTATCCTATGGTATTTTAGGGTCCCAAAAAATTTATTTACTATCACAAGACTCTACAGGACCTAAAGGTAAAATTAGTTTAAGTCAAACTTTATATGGTATACCACAAGATAAATTTGTTGGTGACGAAAGTAGTATTTATAGTAAAACATATCCAACAACAAGGGGTGATGAGTTAATGTCACTACTTAGAAAAATATTTTCATTTGTTACTGGACACGTACATCCTGTTGCCACGGCACCACCTATTCCGGTTGCTGCAGGTAATGGACAAACCGCCGCAGAAATTAATGCAATTCTTGCTGACGCAGAAAATACCATCTTAAATCAAAATATCCGAATTAATTGATATTTATAAGTAAAACACTTAAATGTCAATTAACAACTCCTACTTTAGCAAGAACAATACTATCATATCCAACAGTTTCACCAATACTGGTAGAAATCCAGTTACGGAATTATTTTATGGTTCTACCGCAGTGTCTCAATACCCTAGTGGGTATAGTAGATTCATATTCGATTTAGACCTTTCACTACTATTTCAGAAAATAACTGACGGCACAATTTCAACAACTTGTACCGACACAATTGTCCACACTTTAAGAATGGTGAATACCTCAACCTTTGATATTGAGTTATTAAATACCTCAACATCTCAAGGTAGAAAAAGAGCAACATCATTTGATTTAATATTATTTAGAATTCCTTATATCAATAATGACCCACTAACCCCACAAATTTGGGATGAGGGTGTTGGTTATGATTTTGCCGACTTAATCTACGATTATAGTGACTTTGATAAGAACTTCTCTGATAGACCATCAAATTGGTTTCAAACAACAACCATTGGGGTTTGGACAGAACCAGGAATATATGACAACACAAATACCGCAACAGGTACGGGGGTCAATTATTCGGCAATAACTATTGTTGACGTACAACACTTTGAGTTTGGTAATGAGAATGTTAGTTTTGATATGACTAGCGAAATAAATTCAATTATTGACGGTTCATTAACTAATGTAACTGGATGGGGAATTGCTTACAAACCTCAGGTTGAAAACTTATCGGGACTTACTGATACCTATGAAACTCAATTTTTTACAAGACATACTCAAACATTTTACGAACCGTTTTTAGAAACAAACTATAACGACCTTATTGAAGACGATAGAAATTTATTCTCTTTAGGTAAGACAAATAAACTTTATTTGTACTTGTTTGATAATGGTAACCCAATCAATTTAGACAACAATCCAAATGTTACTATTATGGATTCTTCGGGGACTGAAATTGCCGGATTAACAGGATTAACTACCTGCCAAAGAACTAAAGGTGTTTATGAAGTTATTATACCACCACTTATTGGGTATCAAACACCATGTATGTTTACCGATAAATGGTATAACTTAAATTACAATGGTTTCCCATTACCTCAATCATTTAATGAATTCACAATACAACCATTAAAAAATTCAATTCAAATTGGTACTAATTCTGTCGACCCAAAATTATATGGATTTGATTTTTATGGTATCAAACAAGATGAAAAAATATATAATACCGACATTAGAAAAGTTGGTGTTATCATAAAACAAGCTTACACAACTCAAAAACTTTTACAAAATGTTAGTGCTTATTATAGAGTCTATGTTAGAGAAGGTCAGACAGAAGTTGAGGTTCAAGATTGGACTAAAATTAACAGAACACCAAACGAATACTATTTTATATTTGATACTAGAGATAAAATACCTAACGAGTATTACATAGATATTAAGGTGGATAGTAGCGGAGAGATAAATACATACAAACGACAAGTTAAATTCCAAGTCGTTAATATGAAATATTTGGATTAATAAGATATTTATAAAATAAAAGAACGATAAAGTTTCAAATAATGAATAAAAAGTAAAAAAATAAAGCTATGCCAAATTATATTATAAATGAATGTGTAACTAATGATGTATACATTATTTCTGCAGCAACGTTAACGTTAGGAGCCACAGTAGAGTTCGGTATTAGCGAGACTCCATTTTGTGGTACTGTTGGGGCAGTAACATTGAGTGCTGAAACTCTAAATATATACTTTCTTCAACTATATGACGATTGTTGTGCGTGTTTAACTGGTATTCTATCATCAGAGGAGACTTTAAATTTTAAGTTTATACGATGTGGTACAGAAGAAGAAATTAATATAGAAGCAACTAACTTTTGTAGTTACTTTGGTGCTCCTACAACAGGTGTTACTTATGAAATACAATTTGGTCGTGGAACACCATTTTGCGTAACTTTTGATGGGTTAACTAATTCGGGTGAAACAAATTATTATTACGTTTCAGGACCTTTTTCAAATTGTGAAGATTGTGTATCACCACCGCCAATAAGTGCCAACACTGAATCCACTATATGTCAAGAAGTATGTGACAATTCGGTAATTACAATAATTCCACTACATCCAACCTATATAAATAGTGCGGGCCAAGAAGTAGTTCAAATGAACGCGGTTCTTATCGGTGGTAACGGATTAAATAGTTAATATGAAACAGATAGTTAAACTTAATGAAACACACTTAACTAAACTTATTAAAAAAGTATTAAGTGAACAAGAATCTCAAAGATACATGTTTTTTAGTAATTTAGAACAAATGAGAAGACAATGTGATTTGTTATTAGATTTAGACCATGATATGGTTGAATCTATTTTAGAAAATGGACATGACTGGGCTCAAGACCATATCGCAGAATCTAAAAATAACTTAGACCAAGTGTTTGATTTCTTAATGAATGAAACCAAAAAAGACGGTATGGAATTATCTATGTCTATTGATGATAAAGATATGGCCATGATGGAGGGTCGTAAAAAAACAGGTACACCCCTTTGTGCAAGAGGTATTGCATCTGCAAAGGCAACATATGACGTATATCCAAGTGCTTATGCTAATGGTCACGCTATTCAAGTATGTAAAGGAAAAATGAAAGGTCTTGATGGTGAAACACATTGTTCGGGAGCTTATTGTTAAAAAAAAATATATAATTAATTTTTTTATTTAAATAATATCATTATATTTGTAAATAAATACTAATATAAGATTATGAAACAAATTATTCACAAATTAAAACGATTAATCCAAAAACAATATATTAAATTCTATCGGTCTTCAACCCCAAAAATTACTACATACGAAAAAGATTGTGTTTCTATTTGTGAAAAATTAATAAAAAAAAATGAAACTGTTTTATTGTTAACCCCAATCTCAAACAAACGTTATATTAAAAACGAAGAAGACCAAATTTTCGTAATTTTAGAAAATTATAGCGTAAAAATAATCAACCACGTTTATTCGTACACTGTAATATTAGGAGATAATTCGTGGAATTCTGTAGTTACTTTATTTGATTCAGAAGTTGAGTCAAGACGTAATAAATTTGAAAAAGAAATTACTTCTAATATCAAATATTCTATTAAAAAAATTTTAGAAAAAATATAACAAAAACCTAATAAACTAAATCATAGGTGCAGTTTGTTCTGTTAAAACTCGTTTAACAATTTTTATTAAATCATTTTCGTTAAGTTTAATTACTTTTTTTTCACCAACAACCACAGTATCTTTTTTTATTTCAATCCATTCTTTTAATGTTGTAATTGGTACAATACTTTTTTTACCACCAGGAGTTTGATTAATATTATTCCCATCGTCATCACTAAATGTTGACATAGGGTTATTTTTAATATAGTTAGAAATCTTTTTTGCTTTATTTTCCATCTTTTTAATTTTTTTGTTAGGAGTACTCATCTTACCGTCATAACTATCGTATTCCAACTCAGTATTAATATACTTTGATACGGGTGTTGTAAATGGTTGTAACGACTCTTTACTAAATTTCCTAATACCA
>B570J29032_109958309_pt1 | contig 12329 bp, 13 predicted proteins | sample LakMenEpi16Nov12_FD_29032 | JGI IMG/M metagenome (IMG submission 29032)
GTAGACATTGATTATTCCTCAAATATAAAACAATTTCGGGAATAAAAAAATTAACAATAAGATCCTGAACAATGTTTTTTTCCATCTAATCCTGGCATTCTTCCTTTACATACTTGAACGGCATATCCGTTAGCATAAGCTGATGGGTAAACTTTGAATTTTGATTTTGCGGCCGCTTTACCTCTAGCACAAAGTTTGGTTCCAGTTTTTTTTCTACCTTCGTTCACCACTTCATAATCAACATATTGATCCATTTTTCTCTTTTCATTCATAATGAAATCAAAAACTTGATCCATATTTGTTTTAGCCTCAGAAACGTGATCATCCGCCCAATCATGCCCATCTTGTAAAATCTCGTCAATCATTTCAGGATCCAAATCCAACAACATCTTACACTGTCTGGCAATTTGTTGTAGATTACTGAAAAACATATAATTTGTAGTCATTTCACCTTCGCTCAAAACTTTTTTTACTAAGTCCGAAAGATCTTTTTCAGTTAATTTAACTATTTTACTCATGATTGTTTTGTATTTACGATTGAAAAGGTTAATTGTCTCTTATAAGTATTCTTCTCACCTGAAGAATTCACTTGAATATCCACGTAATATTGATTTGGAATTTTATCCCTCATATCAAATATAAAATAATATTCGTTCGGAGTTCGGTTGATTGGAGTCCAATCTTGAACTAATACTTCGGTTGTTCCTTCAGTGACATAAACTCTATAAAAAGCTGAAACGTCTAATAACAATTGTTGACCCGTGTAAGCCTTCTTGATTGTTACACCAACTTTTCGGATGTCACTGTTCAGTATTTTTTCATTCTGAAGAATCCCGTAGAAATCAAATCCGTATATTTGTGGTTCTTTAGAAACAGCGCCAATTTGAATTCCTGAAGAATATTGTTGTAGGGTAAATTGGTTTGTTACATTTGGTATTGATTGTCCATTTATGGTTAATCCTGACCAAACATCATAAAATTGGCATGGTGTAGGGTAATTTGCAAATCCATTCGGAACAACAACCTCATAGACTCCTTTGGTTTTGAGACAAGTTGTTAGTGCCGCCATTCCTGTTACAGCGTCTCCATTCCGATCTTCGATTCTTACGTAAGGATCAGAGTCCAAATTAGATAAATCACCATTTTGGTAAACATAAAGAAACAGTTTGTTCTGTTGATTTTTTAGGAATTGATTCCTGTCATCTTGAATCAAATCGTTGTAATTTGTTAGTAAGTATGGTTGGTAAAAAGTTTGTGTATGTCTTGAAAAGAAAGCAACGCTATAACTATCAGTGAGACCAGTTATATTTTCAATTTGTGGGACATATGAAATGCCCCACCCTGTTACTCCTGTAATGGTCCCATTTAGAATTCCATTGATCTCGTTGGTCATGTCCATACTAAGATCTTCATTCCCTAATTCAAAATGTTGTGTGGCGACTATGGTTAAGCCTGAGTAATTTACAGACCCCAAGTTTCTATTGTCGTAGATACCATTTTGAGACCATCCAGAGAGAGTTGTCGTCTGATACCAGTTAGATGGTCGCGTAGAATATGCTCGACTGTCAACGTAAGTTAAAGGGAAAATTCCACCATTGGTGCTATTCTGAGCGATGTTGAAATCATTGTAGTCATATCCAACTCCCTCATCCCAATATTGAGGGTTTCCAGTGTTACCTGAAAATTTAGGGATTCTCCAAAGAATAAGATCAAATGAGGTTGCTCTTCTTCTTTCATTAGTCATGAACGTATTAAGTAATTCATTATCGAACGAAGAAGTGTTAGTCATTTTCAGAGTGTGCGTCATTGCTGAAGTGCAACCTGTGGAAATGACTCCTGAAACAATATTCTCTTCAAGAAGGGCAAGATCCAAATCGAAAATGAATCTTGTGTATCCAAAATTGGGAACAATAAGATCTGAGGCACCAAAGTTCAACTCGATAACAGGGTTTCTCCCTGTATTTACGTATGAGTTGGAAATTATTGTATTGTTTTTATCTATATATGACCTTAGGATCGACATTTATCTTTTATCTTATAAATATCAATTAAGTCGAATATTTTTGTTCAATATTTTATTTACGGCATTTTGCATCTCTGTGGTGAGAGATTGAGTATTTGACCCATCCTCCGTGACGGGTACTGGCGCTAATCCTGGATAAGCGTGAGTATGGGTTACTAAGAATCTCACGATTAGGTTGATCAATTCCAACAACTCTTCTCCACGAACCATACTTGAAGTTTTGGGTAAAATTTCATCTGTGAACTTTTCTACAGAAATTCCATATAAAGTGTCGTCAAAATTTATCTTCCCCTTATTTGGTATTTGTGAATTGTGTGATAATAAGAATAAAGTATCACTACCTAATGCCCCATAAGACGACTCTTGGTAAGTGTATTTTTTTTGATCAATCACTTTCTTAACTGGATTTCTCGGGACACCAACTTTGTCTTTTGCGTAAATCAAACCATACCCCCCTTTCAAAGCTGGGTTAAGTTTTATTCCGTTATAGATATCACTCACATTAACACTTACGATTGCGGATTCAGATGGGGTTTCTCCGAGTGATGAGATATCAGGAGATGAAGGGTCCATTTTCGAATACATCAAATCATTCGGTCTGTAAAAAATTGGGAATTTTTCAGACGCTTGGTTATTTTCGAAAAGTTTGACACCAGATTTTGTTACGGTTGTCTCATTACAAGTTTTGATAAAATCGTTAATAAATTTGATGACTTCATCTTTAGTTAATAAATTAAAACTTTCTACAGCAACTAACCTTTTTAAATTTTCAGGTATCTCACTGTTGACTGAAATATTTTTTGAATTTACTGACAGATCTGGTTGTAATTGATACAGATAAACATTTCCTGAAAATTTATCCTGAGTATTTTCTGGATTTGTTACTACCCACTCAATCAAGTATTTTGTGAGTATTGGAACTTCTTCCAACTCGAAATAAACTTTAGGTTGTAGATTTGTTATACTTGTATCAAATCGTGAAAGTTGTAAAAATCCTCGTTGTTGATTAGCCACAGGTATAACGTTGGGCTGAAGTTGATTACCTTTGAACTTACCAGCTCTAATTAAAACTTCATTTTGTTTAACGATTAAATCGGCACTTCCTCTACCTAAAATAGCATTGTCACCTGGTTGAGGGAACACCCCTTTGTGAATAGATTGATCGGTAAAAGTACCATCTTGATTCTTAAGAGGTTTAGGATTCTTGATTTGCATTCCCGTACCCGTGAATTTGTTACCTCCGTAATAAAATTCTTGGAATGTGGCAGTTGGAGTCGAAAAGGTATTTTGAACGTAATACTGATTTTGGTAACGAAAATCTTTATTTACATAGATTACTTGGACAAGTTCATTTTCCTTAGGTATTGCATAGACAAAATAAGGTAATAAGGTGTTAAATACAAATGGATCCCTCGAAGTCCAAATATCTTTTTCTTCGTTCCATGGAGGATCACTGATACTCTTCAAAATATCATCGTAGTTGTCAATGAGACGAATTCCTCTGATACGACCGAGCATCATCGGATCATTGTTATTTAAAACTCTACATTGATAAAATATGGTATTATCCCTGTTAAACATTGTTACGTTCTTGATATACTTTTAACACTCTATTGTAAATTTCTTCAATTTTATCCAAATAGATTGTATTTTTTATAATTATTTCCTTTGTCGTTTCGAAATCAGAAGATAGTAAATCCATATACTCCACCAATTTAGTGTTTGGTAAATCTTTGAGATTACTGATCTCACCAATTATTTCTTCAAATTGTTCAGTTTTCATATTATAATTTTTTTCCAAAACCTGCAAGTGGGATTGGTCCCGCCGGCGTAGGTATTTGCATTACTACTTCAACTTTTCCATTTTCTGATTCTTCTTGGTCCAAAGCTTGATTTGTCACAAGATTATAAAGTAACATCAAATTTGGAGATCCATCAGGTAAGGTTCCAGTTGGAATACCTAATGCTTGTAAACCAGCAATCGCATTTATGGATGCTCTCGCTGGAGATGTACCAGGCAATAAAGGAGCTAAGGCTAAAAGAGGTAACGGAATCTCGTTTATTGGTCTCTTAATAAATTGACCTGCTAAATTCAGAAGTAAAAGAATATTGTCAAGTAAACTTTTACAACGTCTATAGTCATTTATTATTTGAGAAATCACTATAGCCAATTGTACTAATCTCAGAATAATTGCATATTTCTTCAGGGCTTTTGATCTCGAAATGTCTTTTATAATAAACCCTACTAAATTGACAATATCTTTCTTCAGAATTTCATAAAGCACTTGTAAAAATTCGGCGTTGATTTTTGAAATTATTTCAATAACGAATGTCTTGTATTTTTTTAAAAAATCAGATGCGTCATTTACAATGTTACTTCCTTGGGCTCCAATATCAGCACCAGCATTTCCAGGATTACCAAAATTTGATAACGCTGCGTTGGTTTCATTTATTTGAGTGACCGCTTGGTTATACGTATATGTTGCTCCTGATTGAACAACATACAATAAAGTATAAAGTGGTAATAAATTTTTAGGAGTTAGAATTGAGGCGGCGACTGCTAAAGGAATTTTCTTTATTACACTTTTATCAATCGAAAGTTTTACATTCAAATTTGATGGAGCGGTTATAGTCCAATCGGGATTGTCAGATATTGAGTCAATTATCTGTTCCAAATTTTTGACTTGTTCTTCAACCGTTTCTTCTTGTTGTACATTACGAAAATCAATTAGTTGTGAAACTAGAGAACCTGAGTCAACAGGAAGTTTAATATTATCACAATCCTCAAATTCCATAATTCCATTTTGGACATTGGATATTTCAAGTTCGATATTCCTTAAATCAATTTCATTTAATTCAAAAAAAGTGTCGTCTACACCATCTAACTCAGCAACCTTAGAAACACCACTGACATCTATTTCTCTACGATTGTCAAAACATAGTCCTAAAATTCTACTGACTAAAAGAAAAAATTTACTTTGATTTTGTAAGTCTCCAAAACCAACTTGGGCTTGGACATTTACCGCACCTGACAACAAGTTTACAATTTGAGCTCCAACGTCTACTGAATCAACCAACTTTATGGTACTATAATAGTCACTGATAAACTCCCCTACATTGTTGGTTATATTTTCACCATTTTCACGGTTGACAAGTAAAACCCTATAATAATCACCACTAACTCCAAATTCGTTTGTTTTTGTATATTGAATATCAAATAATGCTTGTCCTGATTCTCCTTGATAATTTTTTCCGTTAATTTGTTTAAATGATCTTCCCAAATTGTCGGCGGTCATCAACTGATAAAGTTGTTTATTCATCGGAAAATCCTCAGGACCTCCGTAAGGTTTAAAGACAGGATCCGATGAAGGTTCTGGCCTTTCGTAGTAAACTTTACCAAAATTAGTTTGTGGAGATTGTTTTAGATTAGAAAAAAAATCTAATGAGTTTACAGGAATATAAATTCCTTCCCCTAATGGACGTAGTGGAAGTGGGCGTTCTTCCAAACTTGCTGAAGACACACCATTGTAGGTTTGTTCGACAGAACAACCCAAAGCTTTAATGGTCTCGTCTTTCATAATTTTTGACATCTTCGGTTCTATTTGAACCGCAGCTTCAAGAATTTTACCTCTGAGATATTTTAAAGTAACAGATCCATTTCCTTGAGTCAATCCTATGAAATCCAATAATTGGTCCATAGAAGTTGGAGCATTCCTTTGAAATCTCTTTTGAAGATCTCTGATTTTATCTAATTGACTTGAAATTTGTGAGGTTGCTTTAGTTGTGGAATTTCCAGCCGTGGCTAAAATACTGTTCGCAGATGTGACTACTTCTTTGTAGGTCTTAATCGCATTGATTTTTTTTTGGATTTGATCCTGTGTCGAACTTATATCTAAAGGCATAATTATCTCATTTTATATGATTCCTCGTCTTTAGAAACATCTTTCTCAATAAGATTTTGTATTAAATCATCGTCCAAATCTGCAAGTGAGAATGATTCTTCTTTATTGTTAGATTTTTCCCAAATACTCGATTGTAATTTTGATAAACTAATTTTTTTCTCAACACAATCATTTACAATCTTTTGTTGTTTTTCAATAACGGGGCCTATAGTTGTCATATCTGAAGGATCTTTCAACATAGCCAACATCTTATTTTGGATTCTGATTGCGGTTTGTCTCTGTTCAACAAGTTCGTTATATATCTCTTGCATTAAAGACAGAATAGAATCTTTAGTAAAATTTATCTCTTTTCTTTGTGGTCTAGGCATAACAATAAATACCTTTCAGTTAATTTTTGATTTTAGATTGGATGACTACGTAGAGTTTTTTAAACCTTTTGATTGAGCTACGTATTTCTTTTGTACTCAGATTTGTCATTTCCCTGAGGGAGAGAAGTATGACGTTTTTGTTGAATTTGTTGTTATCCGCACCTGAAAATATTGTCTCATAATTATCGAATAAATCTATAAGAGCGTATCCAAGTTTTTTTTCGTTTTCATTGAGAGACTCAATTTCAATATATTGCTTCAATTCAATCAAATAATCATTTATTATGGATTCAGTTTCTATTGGATCGTCATCAATAGTGTATGACATGTCAGGTCTATCTTCTAAACTTGATGAAATGTCTTCGTAGGATATTTTTCTATTTGTCTCTTTTTGGTCCTTGATTATTTGGCCCATCAAATAATTCTTACATATAGTTCCAAAGTAAGAATAGGCTTTCTTATTTTTGTCAGGTTTGAATTTATCAACCTTGGTCATCAAAAAAGAATGAGTATCAGTATGAATTTCTTCAAAATCCATGTCTTTGCGATATAATTTATATCTTCTGATAATTGAAGAAATCATTTTATCCAAAGGTCCTCTCAAAAATTGGTTATAGATTTTATTTTTTTCGTAAGATGAAGTGGCTAATAAGAAATTTCTTACAGCCTCCTCCTCTCTTACGTCAAAATAATTTTCTTTAACAGCCTTTCTTCCTCTTTTTTTTGATAAAACATCTTCTGTGACTGCAGAGAATGTATCTTGCATTTAGACTGTTTCGCTATTATAATTTATCGATCTATCGTCAATGAAAAAATATTCACGTTTCGCGGTTTGTATCCAAAATTTGACTTCATCTTCAACCATTACATTTTCTCCGAATTTATAATTCCAAAAAATAGACCCTTCTCTGAGGTTCACATGTTTGTAACCAAGTCTTGGTATAGTCATTATCGAAACAGAATTGTACGTCATTCGTAATAGAAATTCGTAAATGAATGTAAGTTTGACTGAGGGTTTAAATCCCCCAAAATCCTCAACTATAGATTTTTTAAAAACAGAACCAGCAGTTTGAAAATTTTGATAATCTTGTAGAGTATCGTTGGTCAACATTCCCATTTCTTGAGAGAAGTTAGCTGCGAATGTTGCTTCGTTCGTGAAACCAGCGAAGAGACCTTTTTCGTCCGTTTCTACAACTACTGGTAAGAACATTTGAACTTCAGGAAATGATTCGATATAGTGTTTTACATTTTTGAACCAAATAGAAGAATACTCATCATCAAATTCGAATAATGAAACCCAAGTTCCTTTGGCATTTTTGATACCATAATTTACTTGATCCGCATAATTGGGAGTACTCTCCCACAATAATTTAGTCACGTTTAAATCACCAAAATCATAAGAATTCAAGATGTCAACTAGTGACTCTTCACTTGTGTGAACTATTACTAATTCCTCGAAAGGGATCTGTTGATTTTTTAATGATGTTATTGCCTTTGTGAAATAGTCGTCAAAATCCTTAGCTTTGGAGGATTTTATTGGTAAAATAACGGAAAGTGAAAGTGTATTGCTCATATTATTCTTCGGTTTTAGAAATTTGGTTTTCAAATGAATCTGCTCTAAGTGTCAAATATCCATCAAATAAGGATACAACTTGGGATTCAAATTTTTGTTTATCGATATATCGTTCTACGGTTTTTTTCATCTCATCGTAAATTTTAGGATCTATGTTGTCTTCCAACCAATTTTGAACGTAATCCGCAACAAGATCGGGAAATAAAGTTTGATCAGTAATCCAAATTCCATTGTCTTCACTCATCCAATCTGGTGACAAATTGGGAACTTTACCAATCACAGGGATTCCTGATTTCATAGATTCTAAAGGAAATGTTCCGAATGCGCTGTGATCATCAATCCAAACGTTCAGGAAACAATCTCTCATGGAGTTTGCAAATTCTTTTTCAGATAATCCCCTCAAATCTCGGAAAGTGAACCATCTATATTGAGGAAATTTCAAATAGAATGTTTTTATCAAATTTATCGCATCACTTTGTTCCTTCGCATGAACACCAATTATTGGCATTGCGGGGGATTTTTTCGGATGAAATTCATCAGAAATGACAGGCTCAATGATATCAAATGATATTTGTCTCATTACCCGTTCGATATATTCTTTTTGTTTGTTTGAGGTGGTAATACATTTGTAGAAACCAAACTGATTCCAAGTTTGACCAGGTTGTAAAGTTTCTAACATGTGAGCATATTGTTGAGTCAACACTATTTTTGCACAAGGAAGCTGTTTAACTTGTTCCATAACAAACCCAAAAATCTCAGGAATTACAAGAAAATCTTCTGGAGAAATTTCTAAATTTTGACCTTCGATTGATTTGTGAGGAATGGACATATATTCCTCGTCTAGCCACGCGACAACCCCTGCGTAGTCCGTTTTTTCGTGAAGGATAATTGGGTTGAATCCTTTATCCAAAAGGGCTTTTGCCATTTGATAAATGTATCTCACAGAGGCTTTAGCATTCCCTTTCGTATCTTGTACTAAAAAATAAATTCTAGCCTTTTTATCACGTAAGGTTTGAATTGATTGTTTCACTTTATCGTGTATTTGGTTTTCCATATTAGTAATGATTGATTAGTTTCTGATTTAATAAGCTATTGAAAGCAAGTTTGAACGGTATACTTGTATTGGAATTGGATTTCATACCCAATTTTTCATCCAAAATTTCTTGTTCAGAAAGAATAGTTTCGAGTAGCATTTTTACCATTTCAAATTTTATAATGTTAATTCTGTTTTCAGTTTCACCAGTGTTGGCTTCTGATTGACCCATATCGATGTATTCTTCGATTTTGTCAAGATCTATGTAGTAATTTTCTCCAAGTACTTGTATCATTGTATTTCTTCTATTTTAGATTTAAGTTCTTTTAAACTTGTAATGGTGTGTTTTGAATCAATTTCCTTGTTATAAACCGTTTCGAACTTTATAACTATTTTTTTTTCAGGATGATTTAATAATAATTTAGGATTAGCCGTAAGTAAAATGTCTACGGAATCCCAAAGGGAATTTATTGTGCTTTCACTATAAAACTTAACGCACTCCACTAAACAACCGAACTTAGATATAAAAAATAGTGAAGCTGGTTTTGATTTACCGATTTCGTCAGAAACAATCAAGATATCATGATTTTCTCTCATATCTAAATAAAAATCGTTAAGGTCCAAAAGTCCCATAGGTTCAACTGATCCTGCATGACCAAAAATTTCCATCGTATGTTCTTTGTAAAGAAAATCATAAAGTTCATCTTCAGTCTTGAATTTCAGGTGTTTTCCGATGTCCAAAGAAGTCACATCCGACAAAACTTCATACTCAAACTCTTCTTCCTCTCTGAACGGATTTTCTATGTACCATTTTTCATATTCCTGTTGAATTTTTTTTAGTGTATCTCTTAAAACACCATTCAACTCTATAGCAATTTTCATTCTTCGTATTTCTCTAATATTTTAGAAATTAAAGGATTTCTAACTATGTCACTTGACTTGAACTCGAAAACTCCGATATCATCTACATTGTTGAACTTTTTCAATGCGTCCCAAAGTCCTGTTTGTGTTTTATCTTTGTGTCTATCGAATTGTTCCAAGTCACCTGAAATAAAGAATTTGGAATTGAATCCTATTCTTGTTAATAAAAGTTTCATTTGACTCGGGGTAGAGTTCTGAGCTTCTTCGAATATTAAAATTGAATTATCAATATTCATACCCCTCATATAAGCTAAAGCAAAAACCTCTATTGCCTCAATCTCTTTTAGTTTTTCTCTTGATTCTTTTCCAATAATCTTGTTTAAAAGATAATATGATGGAAAAATATAAGGGTCCAACTTTTCTTCAACTCCTCCTGGTAGACTCCCGAGTTTTTCTTCGGCTTCTACCGCAGGTCTCACAATAATTAACTTTTCGTAAGGGGTGTTCGGATCCGATAATAAATCAATCGCACATTTCATTGCGATATAACTTTTTCCAACACCAGCTGGCCCCGAACAAATACTGACTTGATTAGAATTTAATATTTGATAATATTCTTTTTGACTCTCCGATAAAAATTTTTCTTTTGTTTTCTTTTTTATTATTGAACAAATTTGTTGTTTTTTATTTTTTACCACGATTTCTTCATTCATTAAAGTCGCGGTTGGTTTTGGTTTTGTCATTCTCCCCATTAGAATTTATTTAATCTCTTCTCTTTCAGTTTTTCCTGATTCTCTCCGATAAATGGTATTTCCATTATCAGGACTTTCGTATATGTATAATGTCTCAGATTTCTTTTTATCAACTTGAGACTTAATCCAAAGGTATGTTCTTCTCAATCCTACTAGTAATGATTCGCTTACTTCCCATCCGATTTTTTCTCGATACAGTTTATTATCTGAGTTTCTTCCTTTCACACCCAATGGACATTTGAATCCATATTTTGCTTCGAATTCTTCCCCTTCAATGTTTTTGATATCGATGTATTTACCGGAAATTTCAATAGCCATTGATGCTAACTGATTGATTGTAACCATTTCTTCACTACCTATGTTTACAGGTCCCAAGAAATCGGATTCCATAAGTTTCAAGACAGCTTCAACACATTCATCTACATATAAAAATGATCTAGTTTGTAGACCATTTCCCCAAACTTCGATTTCACCATTATTGTCAGTCTCAGCGGCTTTACGACACATTGCTGCTGGTGATTTTTCTCTTCCTCCAATCCAAGTACCTTGTGGTCCAAAAATGTTGTGGAAACGAGCAATCCTCACGTTTAATCCGTAGTTTCTATTAAAAGCTAGATAAAGCCTTTCAGAAAATAGTTTTTCCCATCCATATTCTGAATCAGGGTTTGCGGGATAGGCTGAAGATTCTTCACAATTCGGATTGTCTGGATCCAATTGGTTGTGTTCAGGATACATACACGCCGATGAGGAGTAGAATAATTTTTTTACTTTTTTCTTTACAGCTTCTCGAGCCACGTTCAAATTGATTGTTGCTGAGTTATACATCACATCGGCATCATGTTCTCCAGTAAAGATATAAAGTGCTCCACCCATGTCAGCTGCTAACTGATAAACTTCATCCACACCTTCCTCAATTACCAATTCAACGACTTTTGGATCGGTTAGGTCTCCGAGTATAAATTCATGACAAATCTCGTCCTGAAAGAAATACTCATGTTTTTTTATATCACATATTCTTACATGATTACCTTCTTGTTTTAATCTTTTGGCTAAGTGTCCACCTATGAACCCTCCGCCACCTAATACTACAATTTTTTTCATTAGTTAAAATATTTTTGGTATATGTTGAAATATTCAACTGTTTTCTCAGGAAGTAAACTCATATAATCTTTCAGGTTGTTTAAAAGATTCAAAGTGTTTCTATAACCGATTACTTCATTTTCTAAATTTTTAACTAAGTCCTGTGGATTTCTCGCCTGATAAACGGTTGCTTTATTGAACAGAACTGAGTTAGGAAAATGGTATTGCATTACATACGCCCCCCATATATCATCCATTCTACCCGTGTATGGAAATACTGAATAGTACTTCAGAACACTTCTATGTAGGAATGTGTTTTGAGAATTGAAAGGGGTAAGTTGATATGTTGTGAATGGTTCGAAATGTTTGAATTTTACAATTGGTTTTTTACTCAGTCTACAAATTGCATCAATATCAGGGTCACCATCCCAAAATTCGGCTTGAACTAAAGGAGTCATTTTTGTTTTTCCTTTGTATTCAATATCGTTTTTGAAGTTGAGGAATTCAATTGGAAAACCTCTATGCCAAAGATCGTTGTGTTCTGTTGTAGAAATTGCATCGAAGTATGAACAAGTTGTATTTTCATATAGATCCACTTCTATTTCTTTCCCAATCATTATATCATCTCCCCAACAATCATAAGGGATGTTGTCATCATCAACTGTTGCCACAACATCAGCACCTTGTTCATATGCGTAAACAAACCCGATATTTCTTCTTTGTATAGTTTTCCATCC
>B570J29032_109958304_pt1 | contig 12301 bp, 10 predicted proteins | sample LakMenEpi16Nov12_FD_29032 | JGI IMG/M metagenome (IMG submission 29032)
ACATTAGAAATGAGAGCGTGACATATGGGTTCCGTAATTAAAAAGCGACGCAAGCGCATGGCGAAGAAGAAGCACAAGAAGCTTCTGAAAAAGACTCGCATTCAGCGCCGTAACGCTAAATAACAATTACGGCTTTAGAAGTGCAAGCTTGCCATTAATTGTGGCAAGCAAATATCGAACTTTGTTAACAGTTACCCAAGCGCTTTGAGTAGGTTCAGAGCCTTGGGTACTGCTTACTAAACGTATTGCAGCTTGTCCCAAATCTTTTTTACTTATTTCTAAGGCGCATAACCTTTCCTGACAGTTAAAGATGATTGTCTTTCCATCAGTTGCTAAATACTTATCAGGTGTTCCGAAATTTTCTGTAGTTATTTTTGAAATCTTTGTTGGATCACTTAATAGCGCCCAACGCAATTGATTTGGTTTTGGTGCCGATGTAGTTGATGCAGCCAGCCAAGTTGCCATAACATCGCCGTTCAGCTTGGCAAGTGCAACATCAAAACCAAAAACCGAAGCATCTTCAGTAGATATATCAAGTGTTTGATAAGTCCAGGCAGTTGGGTCAATTCCTGTGCGCGTTGCAATTCGTATTGCACCCGATGTGATTTCCTTCTTTAGATTCATAGAGACAATTGAATCGTAAGCAACATGAACCTTGGCGCCATCAAAGATTGCTTGTAAATGGAATCCAACATCTCCCGTAGTACGACCTTCAGTTTTGCGATCTCCATCAACTAGTTCATATTTCCAAGAAGAACTCTTTGTCTTAACTGCACCAAGCAACACTCCTTGGGATTCGTCACGATAAAAGACTTGCACTGCACCAGCTGTAGCGATGCAGGTGTTAGCGACGCTTACATCACTGGATGTGCGCACTCTGACTAGATCTGTGTATTCGTTAATCGCAGAGCCGTTGCCATCAACTATTTCGATTGCAAAGTTCTTGCCGTTATACGCTGCATATCGAAGGTCTTTTTCAGTTGAATCGCTGTAGAAAATGTGGAGCGTTTGTTTCAATCCACTGCCATTTACGCACATGGAAATGGAGCCAGAAATTGTGTCGGTGGTGCGCCCACTACTTCCCCCAGCGCCATCGACCGTTACTTTTTTCCATTTCTTACCATCATAGGTTGCGAGCTTTAGATCGCCAGTTTTTGTATCGGTGTATGCGATGGCTGGTTGACTATTAAATGTTGTACTAGCAACACTCTTACCATCGGCAGCGCTATCTAAGACGGTGCTCTTCCAGCCAGACTGTGGCGTAACTGCCTTAGTTATTACAGGCTCTGACGCGCCTAATGCATTTTTTGCTATAACCGAAAAAGTGTAGGAAGTGCCATTTTTTAAGCCACTCATTAGTACAGGGCTAGAAACTGACTTCTTTTCAATTCCAGTCTTGATGTTTTTAACAACGTATTCGCTAATTTGTGCGGTTCTTAAATTGACTGGTGGGTCAAAAGAAATCAACGCAGATGAATCACCCGTGAAAGCCTGAGCATTTCGAGGCGACAGTGGAAGTTCTGTCGCAACACCTGCTGGAGGCTTGTTGCGCATGTCTTCCATCATTGCCAACAGAAGTGGACCAGGTTGGCGAAATACTTCTCCTGGATCAAGGCTTGGAGTCATTACAGAATCAAGGCCAGACTTTGAAAAGGTACTTTCATCTAAGTGCGATGTCGATGATCCAGCTTCATATCTAGTTGGTGTGTACATCTTTGGCTTTATGCCAGCATTTGCTTTGATTCCAAGTGGACCGTTCCACACCAAAGATGAAGTGAGGGCGGAGCCAAGCTCTTTTGAGGGAGTTGGTAAATCCGCGAGTCGACGACCATCTGATGTTTGCAGGTACGCATCAAAAGGTGTTGGTTGATCCAAGCTACCTAATCCGAAATATGGATCATATGCATCATTAGAAAGAAAACCAAGACCGTGACCTAGTTCATGAATGAATACAGATTCAAGATCATATTCACTTGTAGATGGAGCTCCATCGCCTCGCAAATTCCAAGACGCTTCAGAATTCACTTGAATAATAATTTCAGGATTAGCTTTGTCTAAATCTTTTCCAGCCAATGCGTTAGCAGTTGCTGATGAATACCACAGTGATGGATCGGGTGCTCCTGAAAATGCTGAAAAGAAACTACCTGGACGGGCACTTCCCAGAACGCCCCACGAACTCGATCTACCCCAAGATGCGTCAACAGTGATTGCAACAGTGGAATCAAAGTTTGCAGACCAGACATTTACTGCTGCCTGAATTTCTTTCTTTGCCCAGTCGGGAAAATTGTTGTACTTAACAACAAATTTAGATTTGGCTTCCAGATTTTTTGTGGTTGGGCGCGGGGATGAATTTGTTACTGGATCAGTGCCTGCATACACATAACCCCAATTAGTTGCCGGGATCTGTTTAAAAGCTAAAGCTGGGGCCGATGGCGCGGTAAGAATTGAGGCAATAAGAGCGGATATAAAGGCGATTGCCCCTAATCTCTTAATGCGCAGCATGAGCCGAACGCTATCAGGGCAGCGAGCGTGGTTTAAGGTCAGGGGTAGGAAATATCAATTCTCTAAGTGAATTAACAGGTCAGAAAGGGCTAATTAATGACCCTGATAACAGTTTATGGCCGAACTGGTTGCCATCTTTGTGAGGATGCCTTAAAGCTGCTGCAATCGATGAAGGATGAACTCAAATTTGAGATCGAAGAGATTCTTATTGATGGAAACGAGGAGTTAGAAAAACTATACGGGGAGAAAATACCTGTCACGCAAATCGATGGAAAGCACCACGATTTCTGGCGAGTAGATCCAGAACGGTTTAGATCTTCCCTTGAAACACATCGTCGGCATCAATAATTCTGTATGAATACCCTTGTTCAGCTAAGAAACGCTGACGGTTCTGTGCAAAATCCTGATCGATGGTATCTCTAGAAATTACTGAATAAAACTTTGCACCGCGGCCATCAGATTTTGGTCGCAAGATGCGTCCTAAACGTTGAGCCTCTTCTTGCCGGCTACCAAATGCACCGGACACCTGAATCGCAATAGTTGCATCAGGTAAGTCAATTGAAAAGTTAGCAACCTTTGAAACGACTAAACACTTAATTTCACCAGTTCTAAATTGGTTAAAGAGTATTTCTCGCTCCTTAATTGGCGTTTCACCTTTAATTAGCGGAGCTCCCAAAACTTCAGATAAATCATCAAGTTGATCAATGTATTGGCCAATTACTAGTACCTGATCATCTGCGTGCTTTTCTACCAAAGCTTGAACCACATCACGCTTTGTACGAGTTGTTGCACAATTACGATATCGATTTTCTGGTTCTGCAGTTGCATAAGCCAAACGTTCTGTTTCAGTCAGATTCACGCGAACTTCGATACATTCAGCTGGCGCGATATAACCTTGCGCCTCAATTTCTTTCCACGGAACATCAAAGCGTTTTGGTCCGATGAGCGAGAAAACTTCGCCTTCCATGCCATCTTCGCGGACCAATGTTGCTGTTAACCCTAAACGGCGGCGAGATTGAATGTCAGCGGTGAATCGAAAAATTGGCGCAGGCAGTAAGTGAACTTCATCGTAAATAATTAGGCCCCAGTCGTATGAATCAAAGAGATCTAAGTGGGCGTAGACACCGTTTTTCTTCTTTGTCATAACTTGGTACGTAGCAATAGTTACAGGGCGAATCTCTTTCTTTGCCCCTGAATATTCACCGATTTCATCCTCATTAAGAGTTGTTCGCTTTAACAACTCTTCACGCCATTGGCGCGCAGCAATTGTGTTTGTTACCAAAATCAATGTGGTCGCTTTTGCATGCGCCATTGCTGCTGCACCGACAATAGTTTTTCCTGCGCCACATGGCAGAACCACAACACCTGAACCACCGTGCCAGAAACCTTCTGCAGCAAGTTCTTGGTAAGGACGAATCTTCCAATCCTTTTGCACCAAAGAAATCTCATGAGCTTGACCATCCACATAACCCGCGAAATCCTCTGCGGGCCAGCCAAGACGCAATAAAGATTGTTTGATTTGTCCACGCTGACTTGGCAATACAGTAATTGTTTCTGGATCGATTCGAGCACCTAGTAATGGCGCAATCTTCTTTGCACGGATTACCTCTTCAAGAACTGCTGTATCAGTTGTAATCAGAATCAAACCGTGTACAGGATCCATCTCCAGGCGCAGCCGACCATAGCGAGACATAGTTTCTGCTACGTCTATAAGGATCGAATGCGGTACCGCGTAACGTGAATATTTAATTAGGGTATCGATGACTTGTTCTGCATCATGTCCTGCAGCACGGGCGTTCCATAATCCAAGAGGTGTTAAACGATATGTGTGTATGTGTTCAGGCGAACGCTCAAGTTCGGCAAATGGCGCAATTGCTCGTCGACATTCAGTGGACATTGGATGGTCGATATCGAGCAGCAACGTTTTATCGCTCTGAACAATCAGTGGACCATCAGTCATTAAGTAAATCCTTTATTAGCGCGTGTAATAACGTGCTGCGATCTTCAAGAGTACTGATGTCTACCCATTCATGTGCTGCGTGAGCGCCACCACCAACTGCGCCAAGTCCATCTAGAACTTGCGCACCTGCAGCCGCTGCAAAATTGCCATCACTTGCTCCGCCAACTGATGCATGTCCTAAAGGTTGCATGCCAAGTTCTTTAGCAACTTTTTCAGCTCGCTCGTATAACGCCATAGTTGACGATGTTTCTAATGGAGGCCTGTTAAAACCGCCAGTAATTTCATAACGGGTAGCAGTATTGACGGGCTTTAGACCCTTAATTGCAGCATCTACTCGCTTTAGGTCATCCATCGAGTACGAACGGATATCAATATCCAGAACAGCTAAGTCCGGAACCGTATTTGTTGTGTTACCTGCATGCAACGTTGTCGGAACAACCGTTGTTCCATGCTCAGAATTTTCCATCGCAGTAATTGCTAAAACCGCATGTGCGATTTCAATTGTGGCGTTGACACCTTTTTCGGGTTCAAGTCCAGCATGCGATGCCTTGCCATGAATTTTCACTTGATACATCGCGGTGCCTTTGCGGCCTGTTTTCACTTTACCGTCAAGAGTTGCTTCTAAAACTAAAACCGCCTTCGCACTCGCAGAAATTTCTTTAATGAAATCTTTACTCGTCGCACTTCCGGTTTCTTCATCGGTCGTAGCTACCAATGCAGCACTTCCGGTGATTCCTTTCATCGCGTATAACGCTTGAACAAATCCGGCTTTCATATCAAAGATTCCGGGCCCACGAGCAGCTGTTCCTTCAACGCTCCATAAAGGTTGAAATGATCCTTTTGGCCAGACGGTGTCTAAATGAGCAAGCACCACAACATCAGGATTAGTTGCACCCCACCAAAAAACTGGGCGACCATTTACTTCGCGAATTTCTGCAGGTGTTCCCAAAATTCTCGTTGCTATGTCACTTGCTAAATGAACAACATCGCGGCAGGCAGCTAGATCTTCAGTTGGTGATTCCAACTTAACTAACGCTTCGAGGGCTGCCAACATGGGGTAAGTCTATAGCGGTGCCACGCCTGTGATGCGTGGAATTCTGAAGGATTGGACCTCTCCTGTTGCATGATCGCGAGCAATCAAGGCACCTGCGCTAATCCGTATTGGGTCAATAATTCGATGGGTTACTCCGCCATTGTTGTCGGCGTATCCAATTGAAAGGGTTTTTTCATCAATAATAAATTGATTGAGAATATCCATGGTTTCATTTGCAGTTGTGCGGGGGAGCTGACCCAACGCTTCGCTAGCTACCTGACGCAAACGCGTTTGGCGGAATGTTGATTTTTCACCAGTGCGCAATGTGCGAATTGCGGTCGTTAAACTTTCTGTATCCGGAATTTCGACTTCACCAATCACACGAGGAGGGCGGGGTTTTGTTAACGCACGGTTTGATTTTGGTCCAGTCAAAATCAATCCATTTGCAGATTCACCTGCAGGTAAATACCCGCACTCACGAAGCACGCGCATTGCATCCGTTGCATCCATATCGCAGATAACAACTTCAGGTGCAATCCGCCGAAGGGCTAAGATTTCAAGTTTTTTGTCATTCATAATTTGAGAAATCAGTGCAGTGTCTTCGCAGCGGACAAAAGAGGATGTGTTTCCTACACGCAATTTGCCATGTTTCTTGGCAACATCGGCAATCAAATATTCAAGTGGTTGTGGCATTGGAGTTTTTGATGTTTTAACCAAGAATGTTTTTATCTCGTCCCCAGTTTTGCCGTGATCCAACGCGCGTCGAATTGTGCTTTCGGTAAAGCGATAAACGGTTGCCCCACCACGGCTTTCGATCTCAGCCATCATTGCTAGCGCTTGCGAAATTTCATGTTCTAGCGGTCCTGGTGCAATTGCTGTGTTATCACTTTGAAGCAAGATGTGGTCAACCGTCTTGGGCAAATCTTCGTTGATGGAACTTAAGTCATCCCCATTTAGAAATTGAGCCCCGAATTTCGATAATGCGCCTTGCCCTGTAATTCCGAGCCATTCAGCCTCACGAAGGGTCCATTCAGCAAGTTCATCCTGTAACGAAGAGTTGCGGCGTACTGGTGCGCGCCATGACAAGACCTCTTTGAAGCTATTCCATTCAGGAGCTAAGCCTTTGTTTTCACCCAAAATCTGCAGGGTTAATGCGCGTACACGTGCAGCATTTACTCGATCTAGTTCGGGGCCAAGGGCGGCAACATTTTTGGCTTCTGCTCGACCAACTAATCCACTAACACGAGAAGTAATTAGCCACTGTGATGCCAACATCTGCCAACGATCAGCAGGTGTTTGCATTAACCAGATATCAAATTTATTACTTGGCAAGATGCGATCGTCGGCATCGATACTGATTAAAGATGCGAGGTAGGCAAGTTCTGCAACAAATGCAGTACAGGATTCGTCGACACCCAAATGCGTAGAAACAATTTTGAGATCACGAACTCCTAAACCACCGGCTCGTAAGGCATCTGCTGGTTCATCAGCCCAGAAATTAAGCAGCTCTTCGACCCACCGCAATACTGTTGAAACATTTGCGATTGCCGCCAGATTAACTTGGCTCTCAATACGCTTTGAACCACTTAAGGTTGGTTGCTTTATAAATCGTTCTTTATGAATCTTTCCTCCGCGCAAGGCAATCGCTACCTCGCGAGGCAAGATGACAGTTCGCTGATCAAGTGGAACTAAGAATTTCTTTTCAAGTAACCAAGTAACGCCGGGTCCAGGATTTTTTATATCTCCGACACTTCCACGTGGAGGTCCCCAGACCAATCGATCCAAAACTTTCTTCGCATCTGCTGGTGCATCATCTAATTCACTCATTTTCAACTTTGCTAGTGATGCCGGCCCCAATCCAGCGGGCTCTGTTCCAATTACATCGCGCAATTGCGTAGGCAAGCGCATTCCATCATCAGATGGATAAACAAGACCAATAGTCACCAGATGCTCTAAAGCACTTTTTGCCTCTTTATCTGTAAGCACGACAATGCTTTTTTCTGAAAAAGGTTCATTTAAGGATGCTGCAGCTTCTAACACTTGAAACTGCCATTGATTGAGTGAATCAATTGCTCGTGCCAAACTAGGCGCAGAACAAGCGCGCACCGCAAGGGAAGCCATATCTGGCGGAACAGGTGTTACTAAGTCTGGGCGAGCGGAAAATAAAAGTAAAAGGGCAGCGTCATCAACACTACGAAGGTAGTCAGAGAAAGAGCGCATTTCCATAACTTGCCTACATTACTGGCATATCGGAAATTCTTGTTAATTACCCTTTACGTTTGCGTGGGGTCAACCAAGTGCCGAGCGCGGCGAGTCGAACAACAATCGGGGAGATTGCCCGACCAACAAAGCGTGCACGCCGGAAATCATGGATCGGCCAACCTTCAGCCATGGCGCGCAAACCCAAAAGTGCATCTGGATTAATTGCTGATGGGTGTCCAACGCATTGCAATAACGGTAAGTCATTGCTGCTATCTGAATAAGCAAAACAGTTTTCTAGATCAAAACCTTTTTCTTCTGCTAACTTGCGAATGGCAATCGCTTTTTCTTTTCCATGCAATAGAGCACCATTCATTTTTCCTGTATAAAGACCATCTTTGATTTCTGCTTTACTGCCAAGAGCACCAGTCAAACCCAATCTCTTTGCAATCAAAGTTGCCATATCTTCTGGCGCGGCGGTGACTAAATAAACTTCAACTCCGTTTGCGATATGTGATTGTGCGATATCAATTGTTCCTTGCCACATAGCAGGAGAAACAAACTCATCATAAATCTGTTGAGCAATCGCTTCGATGTCTTTAACATTGTGCCCGCCAATAAAATCAGTGGCTGCATCTTGAAAGCGAGAGATCTCTTCTTTGTTTTCTTTTCCGGTTAAGCGAAATCTCAGGTTGGCTAAAACGAATCGTGAAATATCCTTCTTAGTGAAGTAACCCCGCTGGTACATGCCACGACCCAAGAAATAAATGGTTGAGCCGCGAATAAGCGTGTTGTCGACATCGAAGAAGGCAGCTCGTTTACCTGTGAGTGCCATGTCACTACCCTACCGATAGACGGGGATTCGGGACGCTTTATGCTTTGCCAATGAGTTCAACAGTTCACGTAATCCGCCACGGAGAAGTCCATAATCCTGACAAGATTTTGTACGGTCGCCAACCTGGTTGGCGTTTGTCCGATCGTGGACAAGAAATGGCACGCACAATTGGCGATTGGTCAAAGAGTGTTGATCTAGGCGCTCTTCATGTCTCACCTCTGCAGCGTGCACAAGAAACCGCTGCACCTATTGCGGCTGCACACAATATTTCTATTACAACTGATGAACGTTTAATCGAAGCTTCAAACATTTTTGAAGGGAAACCATTTGGTGTGGGTGATGGAGTTTTGCGTCATCCTGCAGCATGGAAGCATTTATGGAATCCATGGAAGCCTTCTTGGGGTGAGCCATACGAAGAACAGATCAATCGCATGCTTGCAGCAATCTTTGCGGCGCGAGATGCTGCTAATGGTAAAGATGCAATATGTGTTTCGCATCAACTGCCGATCTGGATTTTACGCAGCGCAATAGAAAATCGTCGCCTGTTGCACGATCCACGCAAACGCGAATGCACACTTGCATCTGTCACCAGTGTTCACTTTGATGATGAAGGTTTTATCTCGGGGCTAACTTATTCAGAACCAGCACGTCACCTATTGCCCGAAAAAAAGTGATGAAGAAATTTGCAATACTGATTGCATTAGCAATAGCACTTACTGGGTGCGGCGGAGGCGGAACATCGGCTGCTGAAGAAAGTTTTGTTTCTGGTGATGGATCCACAACCTTTATAAAAATTGCAGATAGAAAAATTGCACCAGCTGTAACAGGATTAACTTTGTCTGGAACTAATTACACATATCCAAAGGACAGAGTTGCGGTTGTCAATGTTTGGGCATCATGGTGTTCACCATGTCGCGCCGAAGCACCCATTCTTGTTTCGTTAGCAAGTAAATATCCAAATGTTGCATTCATCGGAATTTTAACCCGCGATAACCCTGCAAATGCTGAAGCTTTTGAACGACGATTTAAGGTCCCGTATCCAACAATTATCGATGACTCTATTTTGATTGGATTTAAAGGCTCCTTGCCTGCAAATGCCATTCCATCAACGGTAATTTTGGATAAGAATGGACGAGTAGCCGCACGCATTTCAGGCGTGATTACTGTGGCTTCATTAACACAGCTGATTGAACGGGTGACCGCGGAATGAAAGAGTTCTTCGTAGAGCAGATATTTTCGGGAGTCCTTGTGGCTGCTTTCCCATTTGCATTCATTGCCGGAGTCATCTCATTTCTATCGCCATGTGTTTTGCCATTAGTCCCGGGCTATCTTTCATTTGCTGCTGGGTTTTCAGTAAGCCGTGGCAAAGTTTTCATTGGTTCACTTTTATTCGTTTTAGGTTTTAGTGCTGTATTTGTTTCATACGGTGCGTTCTTTGGTGGATTAGGAAATCAACTTTCTGCCAATGAAGAGATAATCTCTAGAGTTCTTGGTTTGGTTACAATTTTCTTAGGCTTTATTTTCTACGGACGTTTTCCATTTTCTCCAACAATTAGACCAAAGATGCGCACTACCGGAGGATTATTAGGTGCACCTTTACTTGGTGTGTTGTTTGGAATTGGTTGGACACCATGTATTGGGCCTGCGCTAGCAGCGGTGCAGACCTTGGCATTTCAAGAATCAAGCGCGGTGCGCGGTGCAGTTTTGTCCTTTGGTTACTGCTTGGGTCTAGGACTTCCATTTATTCTTTCAGGTTTATCGCTAGATAAGTCTGCAAAATTGAGATCACTTATTTATCGCCGTGGCGATGTAATTTCTAAAATTGGTGGAATATTCTTGATTGCCATTGGTGTTCTTCAAGTTCTTGGTTTCTGGGGTCAGATTTTAAATTCCATGCGTTCATTAATCTCTGACTTTATTCCGGTGATCTAATGAGTCAGCAAACAGATCTTCCAGAGCTAGATAGTGTCGGTGTTTTGCGTTATGTATGGCGCCAGCTGACGAGCATGCGAACAGCGCTGATTTTGCTGCTAATGCTTGGTGTCGCATCTATTCCTGGTTCATTGTTTCCACAACGTACACAGAACCCAATACAGGTAGGCCAGTACTTCAAGGATTCACCAGAGCTCGCACGATGGATGGATCGCTTCTATTTATTTGATGTGTACGGATCGCCCTGGTTTAGTGCAATTTACATTCTCTTGTTTATATCGCTCATTGGTTGCGTATTTCCTCGAACAATCGAACACTTTCATGCTGCACGTGCCTTTCCCCCTGCAACACCTAAAAACCTCTCGCGCATGGAGCATTATTCAGAATGGGCATCTAATGGAAAAGAATTAGATCTGGCTCGTGCGTGGTTTAAGTCAAAGCGATTTAGAGTTTTAGAAAAAGATGGATCAATATCTGCCGAAAAAGGTTTTACGCGCGAAACCGGAAACCTATTTTTCCACCTTGCTTTAATTCTAGTTTTGGTAGGAATTAGTTTTAGCTCACTTTTCGGTATGCGCGGTGAAGCAATAATCAATGTTGGCGAAAGATTTGTGAATACGCCAACAAGTTATGACACCCTGACTTATGGAAAATTGTATAAAGATGTAAATCTGCCTGCTTTCATGCTAACCACAGATAAGTTTGATGCGCAGTACAACCTCGAAACCAGCGCGCCAGAGGATTACACCTTAAATGTTTCCTTACTTCGCGAAGACTCTTCCGTTGTAGAAAAGAAAGTCATTAAAGTAAATAGCCCACTGACAATAGGAAGCACTCGCATATATCTACAAGCCAATGGTTATTCACCTGTGGTAACGGTTAGAGATTCCAAAGGCGATGTGGCATTCCAAGGGCCTGTTCCGTTCTTGCCGCAAGATGCAAATCTTCGATCAATTGGTGCAATAAAAGTCCCAGATGCAGATCCACAAATTGGATTTGTTGGATCTTTTGTTCCGACATATGTCCGTGATGCCAACGGTGGAGGAGCCATGAGCGCTTTCCCGAAAGCACTTGATCCACGTTTGTTGTTAGCTGCATGGACAGGTGATCTTGGATTGGACTCAGGTGTTCCTCAATCTGTGTACAGAATTGATACTTCGAAGATGCTGCAGGTGGGGCTTAAGTCTCTAAAGCCAGGGGAAATTTTTGAGTATCCAGGTGGTTCAATCACTTTTGAAGGCTATATCCAATGGGTCAACCTTAACTTTGTCGCAGATCCCGGAAAGAAGTTCGCGTTGTTGGGCGGTATTGTTGCCATCCTTGGATTGCTCGCATCACTATTTACTCGCAGACGTCGTATTTGGATTCGAGTTAATTCACAGGTAGAAGTTGCTGGATTAGCCAAAAATGCTGCGCCAGGGCTAGATATTGAAATAGACGAGTTTGTTCGGATGCTTAAGGGAGAGAAATAAATGTCACGTTCATGGGCCTTTGCATCAAATTACTTTATTTACTCTGCCATGGCTGTTTATACCTTGTCATTTTTGGCTCATGCGATAGAGACGGCATGGGCGGTAAAAGTCCCTAATGACACAACTAAGACACATGATTATAAGCGCACTGAAAAAGTTGCACGCATTGCGACTGCAATGATGGTTTTAGGCTTTATCCTTTTGTTTGTAGGTGTAATTACTCGTGGAATTTCTGCCGGGCGTGTGCCGTGGGGAAACATGTACGAGTTTTCGATTACTGGAGCACTCGCATTTACCGGCGCATATCTTGGTGCATTGCGTAAATATGATCTTCGTTGGTTAGGTTTACTTGTTTCAATTTCAGTATT
>B570J29032_109958303_pt1 | contig 12300 bp, 10 predicted proteins | sample LakMenEpi16Nov12_FD_29032 | JGI IMG/M metagenome (IMG submission 29032)
CGGATGCTCAAATCAGGGCCTGGGGTGGCGACAAAATGCAAGATGCAGGTGCATTGATAGTTAAACACTACAGAGACCTTGCCTTTATGGGCTTTGCTGAAGTGGTTAGTAATTTATCCACTATCATGTCTAACATGAAATTCTGCAAAAAAGATATTCTCAGTTTTCATCCTGATGTTATCATCTTTATTGATTATCCGGGATTCAATTTACCAATTGCAAAATTTGCCAAATCAAAGGGATATAAAACAATTTATTACATCTCACCACAGATTTGGGCCTGGAAAGAAAAAAGAATTCATACAATCAAAAAGGTAATCGACAAAATGCTTGTTATTCTTCCTTTTGAAAAAACATTTTATGAAAAGTGGGAATACCATGTGGACTATGTTGGACATCCATTGATTGAAATTATTGACGAGTATCAACTGGAGAATGATAGCAAGAAAATTAGAGCCCGCCTTGGAATTGATCATGAAAAAAAACTGATTGCACTTTTACCAGGTTCTAGAAAACAAGAGATCACAAAAAAACTACCTATCATGCTGGAGTCTTCAAAAGATTTTCCAGATGCTGTTTTTGTAGTTGCACAAGCTCCTGGTATTGCTGATGTCTTTATACAAGAACTGACGAATAAATACAGTAATGTAAAAATTCTCAAAAATAAAACCTACGATTTACTTTCTATTGCAGATGCCGCCCTGGTCACTTCTGGAACTGCAACTTTAGAAACAGCTTTATTCAGAGTACCGGAAATAGTTTGTTACAAGGGATCAGCCATTTCCTATGCAATTGCAAAGCAATTGATCAAAGTAAAATATATCTCGCTGGTCAATTTAATCATGGATAAGCCCATCGTAAAAGAATTGATTCAAAATGAATTAACAACAGAGAACATCAAGATTGAATTGAATGAGTTGCTATACAACGAGGCAAGAAAAAAGCAATACAAAGATGACACAGACGAACTGTATGAATTATTAAGTACTGGTGGCAGAGCATCTCAAAAAGCAGCAGCTATTGTCCAACAGATACTCTGAGAAACATTTTATTTTTTTAGAAAAGCCTTTACAATCATTACGACAATAGCAAACAGAAAAAGCAACAATGATATCCTGTTGATTCCATGCATGTATTTCACCCACTTTGTGTCAGGAGTATCTGCATCTTTTTTTCTGAGATAGAGGTAAGTCGCAATTTGTTTGAGTACACCCATAAATTAATATTGCTGCAAAATTAAGTGGTTTAAGTGAGTAATTCATTACTCATTAGAGCGCCAACTGACTGCATCCCCTCACATCACAATTGTCGATTCTCCCTGTAATTTCAAAACAACCATCTTCCCTGAAACGCGCAAGATCATCAGTCGCAATAAAGGCGATGGTATCACTATTGGCCACATCAATTATATTGACTGCACCTGAGCGCATTGGGAACTCATGTGATTCCCATGTTTCAAAAGGATCATCAACGGAACGAAGCAGGACTTTCATTGTTGAAGATGGCTTAAACCATCCGTTGCCTTTTGAATATGCTTGTGATTGTAATTCAGTCATGCCATATTCAGCATGTATTTTATCAACCCCAAGGTGTTTACACAAAAAATCATGCAACGCTCCTCTTGTGATTTCTTCCCTTCTACCCTTCATCCCGCCTGTTTCCATAACAATTGTATGCTTAAGCTTCATAGGAAACTGCTCAGCAAAATCCAACAAAGCATACGTTACCCCCAGCAGAATTGTTGGTTGCCCGGCATTTTCCAATTCATTTAAAACTTCATACAACTGACCCAGGTTATGAAGAAAAAAACCCGACTTAGGATGATTGCTTTTTTTGATCAAATCATCGGCCATGGCAACCAAAGAAGAATTCCCCTTTTCCAAATAGGAAGGCAACAAAGCCAGAAAGCAATAGTTGCGGGGTTCCCCATAAAACTCTTTGAAATTCTGTTCTGCATTCAGAAGGTAGGCTGATTTACTTAAAATACCATGGCGACTGTGCTGAACACCAGTAGTACCACTGCTTTCAAAAAAGACCTCTGGTTCAAAATCACCTGTTTTGATAGCATGGGATTTGAAAAAAGAAATAGGTAAACATGGAATTTGGTACAAAGTTGAAACTTTAGTGGAGTCAATTGCGAGGCATTTCAGATAGGTTGCATATACTGGGTTGTAGCTCGATTGGACCCTGAAAATCTCTTGCGTTTTTTCAATAAAGGTTCTGCCCTTGCCAAGGGTTAAATCTTCTTTAAAATGATATGGGCTGAATAGGTTATTCAATGATTAACCGTTAAATTTGAATAGACAACAAAGGTACATGACAAAGTATTATTTCAGTTTCATACTTTTTGTATTATTAACCGCTTGCGGAAAGGAAACCTTTCAGTCTAAACCACAGTTAAAAATTAAAAGCATAAGCGGTACGCAAATCCCGGTTGGTAGCGATTTACAAGTCACAATGAGGCTTACAGACAAAGAAGGCGATTTCAGTGATACACTTTGGATCATGAAATCAACTTCCAAATGCGCATTGAGCGACTTCGCTGATTCTACACTTTACAGAATACCTCCTGAAACACCAAGAGTAAAAAACTTCGATGGTGAAGTACTGGTAACTTTTTCTTATGCAATTGAGCTACAACCCAGATGTGCCAGAAATGATACTGCTGTATTCAGCTTTTGGATCAAAGATGAAGCAGGTAACATAAGTGACACTGTAAAAACATCTCCTATTATTATCTACAGATTATAAAGCATTAAATTTCAAAACAATGGCAAGAGCGGTGAAGACCAGCAGCGCAAAGCAAATGCTTGCAAACGATTCTTACAGTTTCCTTAAAAACTACATCAATACTCCTTCTCCTACTGGTTTTGAATCAGGGGGACAAAAAGTATGGCTCAATTATATTAAACCTTTTGTGGATGAAATCATGACTGATCCATATGGAACAGCCGTTGGAATCATCAACCCTCAAGAAAAATTTAAAGTAGTGATTGAAGCCCACGCTGACGAAATCAGCTGGTTTGTGAATTACATATCCGAAAGTGGCCTCATATATCTAAAAAGAAATGGTGGCGTAGATCACCAAATCGCTCCAGGTAAAAGGGTTTTCATTCATGGAAAAAAAGGACCTGTAAAAGCAGTTTTTGGTTGGCCAGCCATACATACCAGGATTGGAGGTGGAGATCGAAAAGATCCTCAACCGGCGGTAGATAATTTATTTCTCGATTGCGGAGCAAAAAACAGAAAACAAGTTGAATCGCTTGGTATTCACATAGGCGCGGTTGCCACTTACGAAGAAGGATACGATGAACTGGCTTATGATTATTTGATTGGTCGTGCATTTGACAACAGAATTGGTGGTTTCATGATAGCAGAAGTCGCAAGACTTTTGAAAGCCAATAAGAAAAAACTACCCTTTGGACTCTACGTAGTAAATGCTGTTCAAGAAGAAATTGGACTGCGAGGAGCTGAAATGATTGCCAGAAGAATAAAACCAGATGTAGCGATTATTACTGATGTAACTCATGACACTACTACCCCAATGGTCAATAAAATCATTGAGGGAGATATTGCTTGCGGTAAAGGCCCTTCTCTGGCTTACGGACCTGCAGTGCATAATAAACTTTTGAATTTAGTTGAAGGTGTGGCGAACAAGAAAAGAATTCCTGTTCAAATGAGAACAGTCAGCAGAAGTACAGGCACAGACACAGATTCATTTGCCTATGCAAATGATGGGTGCCCTTCCGTTTTGATTTCAATACCACTCAGGTATATGCACACTACCGTTGAAATGTTACACAAAGACGATGTGGAAAATACCATCAAACTGATGTATGAAACCTTACTCACTATTACACCAAAAACAAATCTGAGTTATTTCTGATCTGCTATCAAACGAATGGAAAATGTGAGTTGATTTTGCGCAAGGGAACTCTGGTAATGAGATCTGGAAAAGTAGAGGTTAAGCCTGTTCAATTTCAATTGCAACCCATAACTGAACCCGGTTAGTCCACTAGCAATATTTTTTATACTCAATTCATTTCTACGTAATACATTGTAACCTGCCAAAACAATAAGCCTATCACCTAAGAGCAATTCTGTACCAAATACAAAGTGACTGAATAGCTTTTTCACAAATCCAGCTCTTTCACTACTACCAAAACTCTCATTGTTGTACAAAGTATCATTGTATAGCAAATCAAACTGATGTAATCTTTGTGCAGTCAATGAAAATCGCAAAGGTGCTTTTTCCAATTGTTTGCTCAGGCCTATAACCAGGTCAAAAGGAAGATCTTCTGCACCACCACCATAGGTTTTAAGTTGAGCCCCCATGTTTCTTGCAGCAAATCCGATTTGTAATTTTCGATTTTCATCATAATAGGATAAGCCGACATCTGCAGCTAAACCAGCACTTTTATATATACCATAACTTGAATGCATGTATTTCAGCGAGGCACCATAGCGCCACCTGTTTCCATAAGCTTTGGCAAAAGAAACCGATAACATTTGATCATAGGCACGGAAGCTGCCTAAAATATTTCCAGAAGCATCCGTCTGCATTTCTTCTCCATAAAGCAAATGAAGAAGTCCAATTGAAAAACTGGTATTGGTTTTTTCATGGTGAAAAGCACCTAATCCCTGCAGAGCTGTTACGGAAGGGGCTACATTATTGAATGTGGCAGAAAGAAAGGCATGGTGTTGCTTCTTCAACAAAGCTGGATTTTCAGCAATCAAGCTTAAATCAGAGGACCAATGTGAAACATTTTTACCTCCAAGTGCAGCCAATTGGCCACCCATAGGTAATTTTAAAAAATTATAAACTGAGCTGCCTCCTAGGGTTTGCGACTGCCCGGCAATGGTACAAAACAGTAAAAAAATACCCAAAAACGCCTTCAAAGACATATTCAAAAGTAAACAAGCTTGTCTAGAAATGAAAATCCCCCATAAAAATGGGGGAAATTCCTTAACCCTTAAAACAACCAACATAAGAGAAACTATTCTCTTCTGAAATTAAAACAAGCTTTCTTCTTTTTGGTTCAATAAGGTTGAAAAAAGGTTATACCAAAGCAATTTCAAGGACCTGCTGCATGGTTTTCACATAATGAAATTTCATCCCTTTTATGAACTCAGGGGTGATTTCCAGCACGTCTTTTTCATTTTGATAGCACATCACAATTTCTTTGAGTCCAGCTCGTTTAGCAGCCAGTACCTTTTCCTTTATTCCTCCAACTGGCAATACTTGTCCCCTCAATGTTATTTCACCTGTCATAGCCAGGTAAGACTTTACTTTTCTACCTGTAAATGCCGATGCAAGAGCAGTCATCATGGTTATACCGGCACTGGGACCATCCTTGGGAACTGCTCCTTCAGGCACATGGATGTGAATATTCTTCTTGCTAAAAAGCTCAACGTCAATACCACTCTTTTTTGCATTTGACCTCAAATAAGTTATTGCAGTACTTGCACTTTCCTTCATTACTTGTCCCAAATTACCCGTCAACTGCAATTCACCCTTACCATCACTCACACTTACTTCAATAAACAAAATATCTCCACCTACATAAGTCCAGGCCAATCCTACAGCCACACCAGGCATACTTGCAGTCTTGTACAGTTCATTACTATATTTAGGTTTTCCTAAAATTCTGGTAACATCCTGTTGTGTAAGTACCCCTTTGAGTTTTCCGTGAATGGCGTAATCTTTTGCCAAACTGCGCATGATGCTAGCCAATTGTCGATCCAATTCACGAACACCGCTTTCGCGCGTATAGTTTTCAATTAAGAAGGTCATGACAGCGGGACTAACCTTTAAATCATGTCCATACAAGCCATGAAGTTCTTTCTGTTTAGGTAATAAATGGGTTTGTGCTATTTTTTCTTTTTCTTCTACAGCGTAGCCTGTCAAATCAATAATTTCTAGTCTATCCCTTAAGGCAGGCTGAATACTTTGCATATCATTTGCCGTAGCAATAAACAAGACCTTACTCAGGTCGTATTCCAACTCAAGATAATTATCGTAAAAAGTATGGTTCTGTTCTGGATCTAATACCTCAAGTAAAGCTGATGAAGGATCACCTCTGAAATCTTTTCCAACTTTGTCAATTTCATCCAATATAATGACAGGATTGGATGATTTTACTTTTCGAAGTGATTGCAAAATTCTACCCGGCATAGCACCGATATATGTTTTGCGATGACCTCTGATTTCACTTTCATCGTGAAGCCCACCTAAACTAAATCTCACATATTTTCTACCCAAAGCACTGGCAATACTTTTGCCAAGGGATGTCTTACCAATACCAGGAGGTCCAACGAAACATAAAATGGGACTCTTCATGTCACCTTTCAATTTCAGGACAGCCAAATATTCAAGAATTCTTTCTTTTATTTTATGCATGCCAAAATGGTCTTTGTCAAGTACCTTTTTAGCCTTTTTCAAATCATAATTATCCGTTGTATATTCTTCCCAAGGTAAATCCAGCATCAAGTCTACATGATTATAAACAGTAGAATAATCCGGTGTACTAGAATGCATCCTTTCCAATTTCTCAATCTCCTTTTGGAAAAGTTCTTTTGCAGCAGCTGACCATTTTTTCTGTTCAGCTTTTTTCTTCATGTCCTGAATCTCACGATCATTGGAATCACCTCCCAATTCTTCTTTGATACTTTTCAGTTGTTGCTGAAGAAAATAATCTCTTTGCTGCTTATCTAACTCGGTCTTGGTTTTGGATGTAACCTTATTTTTTAATTCAACAAACTGTAATTCTTTCTGAAGGAGTCCCAATAATTTCTCAGCACGCGCTCTCATATCACTCATCTCCAGTAATTGCTGCTTTTCTAAAAGCTCACAATTTAAATTGCTGCCTACAAAGTGAATCAGAAATGAAGGCTGTTCAATATTTTTTAGAATAATTGAAGCCTCTGTTGGAATGTTGGGAGACAACTGAATGATTTGTGAAGCCAAATCTTTTATTGAAGAAACAGAAGCCTCAAATGAAGCATCATCTTTGATAATTTCTTCTTCAATAGCCTGAACCTCACCAATAAAATAAGGATCTTCAGATTTTACTTTTAGCAATGTAAATCTTCTTTTCCCTTGCAGAATTGCTGTTGTTCCACCATCCGGCATTTTAATCAACTTGATAATTTTGGCAACGGTTCCTATTGAAACCAAATCCCCAATACCGGGATCTTCCACATTGCTGTCCTTCTGCGCCAATACACCTACCAATTTGTCAGTTTTATATGACTCTGCAATTGCCTTGATCGACTTATCCCTACCAACTGTAATGGGGATGACTACTCCAGGGAAAAGCACTGTATTGCGCAAAGGTAAAAGAGGCAATTCTGCAGGAACCTCCATTTGGTCTGCATTTCCACCCTCACTATCATTTAAGGGAATGATAGGCATAAAATCCATATCATCTTCCTGCTGTAAAAAATTCATCTTTAAATCCATACATTTCGGTTAAGACATTATGTCACTTCGAGCTGAGCTACAGTTCGACTATGAATACATCGCTATATAAGACAATTATAATGCCACAAAAAAGTCCCAGTCGTTAGACCAGGACTTTTTCTATAATGAAGAATATTTTAAAGCCCTAATCCAATGCCAATTTGAAGGGTTCTGCTTTTCCAGGCTTCTTGATTGGAAAGGTCATTAATGTTTGTCAAACCAATTCCGTACCTGCCATAAACTCTAAATGACAATACCTTAAGCTGTACACCCGCCAACATAGAAAAATCACCAGATTTAAACGCAGATTGAACATTGGTAGAGACAGAGTTTTTTTTGTCTTGCAAAATACCAAATTGAGGTCCCACTTGAAAAGTGATAAATTTAGCAGGTCTGATATTCAGCAATATAGGAATTGTTATATAATTCAATTTAATCTTTGTTAATTCCGATAAAGAAGTTGAATAAAGATCAGACAAAGAAGAACCAGTAGTTAATGCAGTTTGGCTCCACAACACCTCAGGCTGAATACCAATTTTATCTGAAATCATTATTTCAGCAAAACCTCCAAGATGATATCCGAACTCGTATCCATTTTTGAACTGAAGTCCTGAAATTCCACTGATGTTCGCGCCTACTTTCGGACCAAAACTAAACCCTTGTGCATTCACAAAGAAAGAAGACAATACAACTACAGAAAAAACAATTATACGTTTCATAGTATTGAATTTAAATGAACAATTCCGAGTCTAAATTATACCATTACCTTTCTCCTTAGTGATAAGAAAAGGCTAAAATGTGACACCTACAGTCAGATTGAAAAAATGGGCAAATCTTGATGTATTTAAGGTATTGAAATAGTAGCCCATAAAATAGCCAGCGGTAACAGAATATGAAGATTTATACCAATTCGCATTTGCAGAGAAGGCGAGCGTTTGAAGTGAAAGTTTAGATACTGTTTGCGGGTTGAGATTAAAACGCTTACGAATTCTATCAATATCTACCTTATCCTCGTCATCATCTTCTTCGTCATCATTCAGATCACCAATAACACCAAATCCAATAGGTGTTACTTTATAATTCTGAAGTTCTGCGATTAAATTCAGTGATGGAACAAAGGTTATTAAGTCGTTCTTTGAAAGAACATTCTGAAACGAAAAGGTATGGGATAATCCTAAAATGGTTGAAAAATCATTCAGATATACTTTTGAAGTATCTGAAACAAGAATATTATCCCCCCTATCTCTAATTCCTCTAATGGTTACATCCTCATAGCTTCCAGAAGCCCAACCCAATGCGATAAAGGGACGAACAACTGACTTCCTTAGTTGGGCATACGCATAAACTTCATGAGTGAATGGGGTTGACAACAATGAATTGGAAGCTGTTTTAATATAGTTGGTATAAGATATTCCAGTAATTACCTTTTTTCCTATGTAATCATAAGAAGGACTTATAGCCAATTGATAAAAATTAGATTTACCATCTATGTTGCGCATAAAACCAGTAGCGGTTAACCCAAAACCTGTTTTATGAAAATAAGATACAGAGGGTAATAAAGCTGCTTGCCCCGTTCTGGCTTGTTGCGCATTAATCGCATTGTTTTTAGTACTGAATAGCCTGTTACTATACGCCAGGTTTGCTGAAAAAAAACTTTCAGGCTTATACATGGTTCCCAATAAACTTTTGAGCTCATTCATCAGACTATCATCTTTAAGTAAGTCCAGTTCCGACTTCAGCTCGTTTTCATCAAACTTACTAACCTGAGCAAACACACTTGTTGGCATAGCTTGAAAAACCATGAAAACAAAGAAAAATGAACATAAGAGATACCTCATCAGCAATAGTTGGCTGCAAAGTTAGACGAATAAAAAAGTAAAAAGTTAACCCTCAAAAAAGAAACATTTGTTAAAGCTAAGATAACTCCAGTAGGGTTATTTCAGGCAACATTCCCACCCTGCCTGGATAGCCCAGAAAGCCGAAACCACGGTTTACATATAGCTTTTGTTCTCCATTGTTGTAAAGACCTGACCATTGTTTGTATACATACTGAACCGGACTCCATCTGAATCCAGGTACTTCAACTCCAAATTGCATACCATGGGTATGACCAGACAACATCAAATCAATATCGGTAAAATGCTTGCAAACTTCTGCATCCCAATGACTTGGATCATGGCTTAATAAAATTTTAAATGGATACTGTTCAGCACCTTCATACGCCTTTTTTAAGTCGCCATAGCGACTAAAATTTGCTTTTGCCCCCCAATTTTCAACTCCAATAAGTCCAATTGTAGCTCCATCTTTCTCAATTGCAACATTTTCATTCAACAATAACCTCCATCCCATCTCAGCATGAACATCCTTTAATCTCTCAAGATTTTTGCTTTTAGCCTCCTTATTTGGCCACTGCACATAATCACCATAGTCGTGATTTCCCAGAATACTAAATACCCCCAATGGTGCCTTTATACCTGAAAAAACGTCTTTTAAACTATCCATTTCAGTAGCTACATTGTTCACCAAATCACCGGTAAAAAAGACCAAATCAGGTTTTAAATCCATGATTTTTTTAACTCCCCTTTCAACTGCCTTTACATCATCCAGACTACCGGAATGAATATCTGAAATATGCACAATTTTGATACCTTTGAATGCCTCCGGTAGCTTACCAGAGCCTAACTTCTTTCTTTCAATTTTATACTTGTATTTATTTCCAAAACCATACAATAAACTCCCAAAAAGGCCAGAACCTACTCCTACCCCTAACCAGGACAAAAAAACAGATCTAGAAATGCCTTCCCCCGATTCTAGGCCTTTACCATTCACAAGCTGAATTGTTTTTGTTCCTCCCCACTGCAAAATGCGCCTCAAATCGTCTATCAAGAAAAAAAGAGATGCTACAAGCTTTGCAATAAACAACCCAACCACAACTGCAAAGACATAAGTTCGAATAAACTTAGGTATTGACTCAAAACCTACCATAGGGATGAGCAGGAAAAGGAGGACTGCTACAACTGTAAATGACCAATAAATGACGTGTATCAATAAACGAGGCTTCTGTGGTAGACCGGCAGTAACCAATCGAAGCGACTGAAAAACGTAAAAATCAACCGCTAACATCATCAAAATAAAAAACCAGGAACCAAACAGCCTTTTCATCTAAAATATTTATTGCCAATCTAATAAATCAACAAAACATTGTCAATATAGTTCTAAAATAACAATATTGTTCAGTCAAAATTGTACCGAAATTGTAAATTTGTCATCCTGTCATCTTTATCAAAACAAAACAAATGGCTCGCATCATTGGAGTAGCTAATCAAAAGGGAGGAGTGGGGAAAACCACAACAGCCATTAATCTGGCAGCAAGTCTTGCTGTACTGGAATACAAAACCTTATTGCTTGATGCTGACCCACAAGCAAACAGTACATCAGGTGTAGGCTTTGATCTTCAAAATGTACAACAAAGCATATACGACTGCATGGTTGGAGATGCAAAAGCAAAAGATGTTGTTCTAAAAACAGAAATATCTAATCTGGACCTGATTCCATCACATATTGATCTTGTAGGTGCTGAGCTGGAGATGATCAATTACCCTAACAGAGAAAATGTCATCAAAAATATTCTTGATGAAATTAAAGATGGATATGACTTTATCATCATCGACTGCTCTCCTTCACTTGGTTTAATTACAGTAAATGCATTGGTAGCAGCAGATTCAGTTGTCATACCTGTTCAGGCAGAATTTTTTGCTTTGGAAGGATTGGGTAAACTACTCAACACCATCAAGATTGTGCAAAGCAGATTAAATCCTGCATTGGTAATTGAAGGAATTCTCATGACCATGTACGATGTTCGTCTCAGGTTGTGCAATCAAATTGTAAATGAAGTCAGAAAGCATTTTGATGGACTGGTATTTGATGCCCTCATCAATAGAAACTCAAGATTAAGTGAAGCACCGAGTGTTGGCAAACCTGCAATTTTATACGACGCAGAAAGTAAAGGGGCTATTAATTATTTAAACTTAGCCAAGGAAATACTACAGAAAAACAACATGACTAAAATCAAAGAGTCAGAAAGAACCATAAATCCAAACGATGAGCAATAATCCTTCCAATAAAAAAGAGGCTTTGAACAGAGGTATCAGATCCCTCCTGGGTAGTATTGATGCTGAATATAAAAACCCAGCGGGTGTTTTAAAAACGGAAGTTGTTGCAAAAACGACTTCTGTTTCAAGAATTCCACTGGAAGATATCATTCCAAATCCAAATCAACCGCGACAGGATTTTGAACCAAAGGCCATTGAAGAATTAGCAGCTTCAATAAAACTTCATGACATTATTCAACCGCTTACTGTAAAGCAACTCCCTTCAGGAAAATATAAACTCATTGCAGGTGAAAGAAGATGGCGTGCGGCTAAAATAGCTGGGCTAAAAGATGTTCCAGTATATATCCGAGATGCAGATGACCAGAAAGTTCTTGAGTTAGCGCTCTTGGAAAACTTGCAAAGAGAAAACCTCAATGCAATAGAAATTGGATTGAGCTATCAGAGATTAATGGATGAATGTTCTTTGACTCAGGAAGAAGTTGCTGTCACCATGGGAATGGACAGAAGTACTGTTTCTAACTATATAAGAATGCTTAAACTACCACCAGATATAATTGTGGGCGTAAGAAATGGTTCCTTATCCATGGGCCATGCAAGAGCATTAATAAACGCAGGCGAAGTAGAAAAACAACTTTTTGTTTACAATACCATACTATCAAAAAAACTTTCTGTTCGACAAACAGAGGATCTGGTAAAACAGCTATATAAACCCTCTAAGAAAACTGA
>B570J29032_109958302_pt1 | contig 12291 bp, 11 predicted proteins | sample LakMenEpi16Nov12_FD_29032 | JGI IMG/M metagenome (IMG submission 29032)
TCCAGGCGCACCTCGTGGTACTGCAGGGCGATCAGGGGCAGGTACAGGCCGGGGTTGCGGTTGAAGAAGAACAGCAGGGGCAGGTACACGCTGCTTGGGTTGGTGGTGTCGATGGTGGGGTTGGCAGCCGAGGTCATCTTGCCGTAGTTGATCTTCTCAGACTCCGACAGGAACAGCTCGGCGTACAGGCGCCACCAGGTCTGGTAGTGCTTGTCAATGCGCTGGCCACCGATGGTCAGCTCAATGTCCACAAGCGCACGCTCCGCCAGCCAGCACGTGTCTGGGGCACCAGTGTTGGTGGAGGTGGGCACCAGGGACTGGCCAGTTGGCGCCTGCAGGCGAACGTACATGTCACCGACCAGATCGCCGTTGCGGGCAATGGTCACGGACACGCGGCCACCGTTGGAGGGGGTGCCGTTCACCGTCTGCTGAATGTTCTCCATGGCGAAGTTGGTGTGACGCTTGTACACCGCCTGGAAGAAGGTCACCTTGGGCTGACCAGTCAGATACACATCCTGAGCACCGTAAGCAACGAGCTGCATAAGTCCACCGGCCATTTTGTACTATATCCAGAGAAAAAAATTTAGCTCAAAAATTAGTTGGCGAACGCGAGACCGCCGAGACCCGACTGTACGCGCAGGATGTTGTAGTTGACCGCGAACATACGCTGGTTCAAGCTCGGCATACCCGTCTTGAGGTTCACGGCCACTTGCGCCATGTCAATACGCGAGAAGTTGCACGTACCGCTGGGCTGGAGCTCCTCAGGCTTGAGGGCGAATGAGTAGACGTAAATTCCTGGGTATGGCGTCCCAGAGTGATACTGATACGTCTGGTACTGGTTGAAGTACTTGCCGTACTGGGGGACGAAACGATCCGTGCCGTTCAGAATCAGCTTGAACTGGTGGAGAGGACCCACCTCCACGCCAAACGTCAGATTAGAAGTCACCTGTGGCAGACCGGACTCAACCCAAAAGACGTTGCCTGAAGCCACGTTAGACTGGAAAGTGAAGAAAGTATCACCCGTAATGTTACTGTCCGTCACCACAATGTTTGATGTGGTGAGCAGAGGGGAGGAGAATGTGGATGGCACATACAGGAGTGGCGATCCGATGTGGGCTGGGGAGAAAGGGGCGCGGGAGCCCGCAATCTTGGCCGGGTCCACAGTCACGTTCACGTTGGACACACCGGACGAGAAGTTCCACATGGAATTGGGGTTGGTAGATGGCGCTGAAGTCTGGTAGCACCAGACGAGCTCCTTCACTGGGTGATTGTACTGCATACGGATCACACTGGGAGTGTTCTCGTTGGTGGAGCCGACTGGGTCGGCGTTGATGTACTGGACCTGCTCAATCAGATACTCGGAGGGCTTCTTGGCGAACTTCTCACGCTCGGTGGTGTCCAGGTACATGTAGTTGGCCCACACAGCGAACGGGTTCGTGCCAAAATAGCTGGCGTACTGGGGGCTGATTGTGAAGTCCAGGCGGACCTCGTGGTACTGCAGGGCTATCAGGGGCAGGTACAGGCCTGGGTTGCGGTTGAAGAAGAAGATCAGAGGCAGGTACACATAGCTCGTTGACGTTTGGTTGACGTTATTTGGCACTGGTGACGACGTGAGCTTTCCGTAATTCTGCTTCTTGGTGTCGTCCAGGAAAACCTCGGAGTACAGGCGGAACCACAGCTGGTAGTGCTTGTCAATAGACTGGCCACCGATAAAGAGTTCAACGGAGGTGAATGCACGCTCGGCCACCCAGCACATGTCGCTGACCACATTATCGGAGGTGAGCTGACCGGAGTCGGCGGTCGTGGGCTGTAGCACGACGAACATGTCACCGACGAGGTCTCCTGAGCGAGCCAGGGTCACGGACGCCAGGCCACCGGGGTTCACGGTACCAGCCACCGTCTGCTGGCTTGTTTCCATGGCGAAATTGGTGTGACGCTTGTAGGCGGTTTGGAAGAACGTCACCTTGGGATCTCCGGTCAGGTACACGTCTTGGGCACCGTATGCGACAAGTTGCATCAGAGCGCCGGCAGGCATTTTAATATACAGTGCGAAAATATTCACGCCAAGAAAGTATCACGAGATAGTACAATGTCTCGTGCCCGTATGCCAATGCCACCCCCTATGGAGGAGCCCGAGGAGGAACTTGATGAGATGGACGAGGAGGATGATGAGATGGAGGGCATGGATATGTTTGAGGCTCTGGGTAACCTACTTGCGACCGAGGACGGTGAGACGATTGCTGAAATCGGCAAGCGCCACGCTGATGCAGCTGAGAAGATTGCTTTGAATCTTGAAATGCAGAACAAAATTCTGGTGAAAATCCTGAGCGCCGTATCCAAACTCGCGCCAGCACCAGTCGAGACTGGAGTGCTCGCTCCCGCTTAAAAAAGTCTCGCGCAGTTTTAGTAATGGCAACCAAGGGGACCACACAAAAAAAGGCCCAACCACACGCCGATGGAAGTGCGTATCAGAAGGAAATCAATTCGTGGACACCCGAGGACCTAAACTCAAAGTTGGACGATTGTGAAAAGAATCTACACCTTGATTTGCAAAAAGAAGACAAGCGTCAGGAAATATACAATTTGCTCGCCACCAAGTGGCTTCCAGCGAGTTCCAAGCGGGACGATTATGGACTTCCTATTGACATTGACAAGGATGACTTTGAACGTATGCTTGTGAATAAGCGTCGGACTATTGATATTTGCGGATTTATGCTCGCACGCGCCGAGCTCCTTGAGATATCTCATACGGAAACAGAGGACATTAATGGTAATAAGATGTCGTTTGAGCGCCGAATCAAGCGCTTCAAGGAATCTTACAAAAAGATTGTAAACAAGTTTATTGAAAACGATGCCGAGTTCAAGTTTCACAACTCCCCCCTCGCCGAGAGTCCTGACGTGGACTTTGACATTGGCGAGGCTGCGAGCTCCTACCAGAGTCTTTTGATCCATCTCCTGCGTCAGGCGTACAAGCAGGGGTTTCGTCGGTACCGTGATCAGTGTTGCAAGGAGATTTACAACACGCGTGCGTGGAGACAGATCAAGGAAATCAAGGATTTTGTCTACGACGAGACTCAAAAGGAGGATAACGTTGAAATGTGGATGAATCTCACGAATCGCGGAAACATGGCGCATGACGTCATCCGTCATCTATCAAACTGTAAGGATATCCAGTTTCAGGAAATCAAAAAGGATCGTCACGTCTGGTCGTTCCAGAACGGCCTGTTGGATTCCCGGCCGATAGACGAGAACCGGGACCCCATGACCGGAGCTTTTGGTTTCAAATTTTACGAGTATACGACCAAGGAATTTCACGAGCTTGATCCGTTGCTCGTGAGCTGCAAGTACTTTGACTTGCCGTTTGACCCGTATCACAACCTCACCGACTGGTATCACATTCCAACGCCTCATATGCAGAAGGTTATGGACTATCAGCGGTTTGATGAGGACGTGTGCCGGTGGCTCTACGTTTTCATGGGGCGGCTGTGCTTTGACGTGAACGAACTGGATGGCTGGCAGATTATTCCATTTCTGAAAGGAATTGCTCAATCTGGAAAGTCCACACTCATCACAAAGGTGGCTCGCAAGTTTTACGAGTGTGAGGACGTTGCGACGCTCTCAAACAATATTGAAAAGAAGTTTGGACTTCAGAGTATTTACAAGGGTTTCATGTTCATTAGTCCAGAGATCAAGGGTGACCTGTCGCTTGAGCAGGCGGAGTTTCAGTCTCTAGTGTCCGGTGAGGATCTTTCAGTTGCGCGCAAAAACGAGACGGCGCTTAGCGTGCAGTGGAAGACGCCCGGAATCCTGGGTGGAAATGAGGTGCCCAACTGGAAGGATAACTCTGGGTCCATCCTCCGCCGCCTCGCGACTCTGAACTTTGGTCGGCAAATCGCAGCTGACGTGGCTGACCCTCATTTGGACGCCAAGTTGGAGACTGAGATGCCCGCAATTTTGTGCAAGTGTCTGCGGGCCTATCTTGACTACTCACACAAGTACGCTTCAAAGGATATCTGGAACGTCCTCCCCAAGTATTTTGTCCAAGTACGGAACCAGGTGGCGACCGTTACAAACTCTCTGCAACACTTCCTGTGCTCCGAGAAGCTTCGGTTCGGCACGGACCTGTTTGTCCCTCAACGCGAGTTCATCGCACGTTTCAATCAGCACTGCAAGGAGAACAACCTGGGCAGCTTCAAGTTCAACCAGGACTTTTACGCTGGGCCGTTCAGTGCACGCGATCTGGAAGTGCGTGTGGATTCAAAGATTTACAATGGGAACGCGTACTCCACCCAGCCTTTCATTTTCGGTCTAGACTTTTTGTCTGTGGAATAAAATATAGGAAAATAGTAATGGACCCGCTCGCCGAGCAGGAGCGTATGCAGCACGCTCGGATCGTCAAGTTTCAAAAACTATGGCGATCCAAGCGCGTTTTTTCAAACAGCCAAGGAAGCTGGAAGGTTTCACCCTCCATCCTTACCGCCAAAATAGTTACATTTAAATTGCCGACCAATTTTCTTTCAGTATTTCAATCGGCTCCCAAGGGTTTCTCTGAGATTATGGGATATAAGACCACCTTCAAGAAACCTGTAGTCCGGTGGGACAACGGGCGGTGGATAGGTGACGCTGATGGAGTCGCCAAGATTGTGGCCAAAAAAGGTCAGCAAACAATCGTCTTTACTGAGAATTACTTTGACGTCATGGGTCTCGGCAATTACGAAGAGGCTCTCTTGGCGATAGTTAAGAACGGCTGGGCCCCAAAGTTGCTGCTTGGTGCTCCTCCAACCTATAAAAAGATTGATGGAATTTTCTACGTGAATAAACCATTTGCTCTTGAAGATTTAAAAGACGAGCTTGCAAAGCTCCCGGCCACCATGCGCGAGTCTGTGCGATACACGCCCGAAGCGAGTGTACCCGCAGTTGTGCTCAAGCTCAAAAACCCCAAATGGACCTATCAATTCTTCAAGAATGGCACCGTTCTTTTCACGGGCATCAAGGATCCGTCCGAACGTGAGGCCCCTAAGCAACTCTTCAAAGAATTCTTCACAAAATACGATGTGGTTCCATTTTTAGCGTTCAATATGGGGACATCCCCAGCCATAAAGAAACCCGCCAAGGGTGGAAACTCCAATGCCAAAAAAGCCAAGTTGGCGAATCGTTATCCGCTCGCTAGCTCTTGGAACGCCAAGCCCCCTCACGGCTTTTACGTGCGCCCGGGCACCAACGGCAAGCCCCGTCTTTACAAGTGGCGCAAGATGGAGAAGGAGCTTCAGTCGGGTGAGACGGTGAATCGTGGACCTATGGGCCTCTCTAAAAAGAACGCCGTCATGGTCGCGAAATCCTACGCCAATGCAGGTGTGAACGTTCCGGCGCACACGCGCAAGATTTTCAGAAACCTGGGCATCCCTATAGAAGAGGCGCCGGAGCGTCAGGCGACTCCCGCCGCCCCAAAGAACCGGCGCGCGCCGAGCTGGAACGCGACCAAAGAGGGCTACTATGTTCGTCCAGGCCCGGGTAAGCAGCCCTATTGGTTCGCAATTCCGGCCGGTTTGGCATCTGGCCGCAAGACTGTGATAAAGACATATACGGACGCGGGACGCAACATACCTGCGGCAGTCAGAGCCATATTCAAAATTCCCGCCAACGTCAAGACGAACGTTGTGACGTTCGGAAACGAGGCGTTCAAACCAGGCCTGCAGCACTTGGTCACCATGGGACTGAACAAGATCCTGCGCATCAACAATCGCCAAGCGACCCGTCTGACCAAGGCGGAGCTTTTGGGTGTTGCGCGAAACATGGGCATCGCAGAGGCGAACACCAAGATGACGCCAACAAACCTCGTAGGCCTCATTCAGAACAAGGCGGGCGTTTACAAACCTATACGGAATGCCAATCTGGTCGTCAACGGCATGTACTATCGCCTCCTGAATAATGGCCGCGTGGAAAAGACTACGAGCCAGGGTATCCAGACCAGACGTGCATGGGCAACTCTACCCGCTGATGAGCAAAACAAGATCGCCAAGGCTCTCTTGCCCTCTAATTTACATAGTGAATTCAACGCGACTACCAAGGCTAACAAGTTCAATACTCTCAGGGCCTATGTAGCAGGTAAGAAGACGTCCGTAGCCAAGGCACCAAGCCCGCCAAGAAAGCCGACGCCGAGCCCATCATCTGCCGGTTCAAACAACAATATGGAGGCTCTGGAGTTTGAGTACGCTGCACGACTTGGCTCAAACCTCGGGAACATGTCGCGCACCGGCAACGAGGGTCTCTTTATGAAGATCTATGGCAAACTGCCAGTTGGCGCACGAGGAAAGCCCCTCAAGGCGAATATCAACCGGGCATACAAGAAATTTGTGAAGGAGACGACAGCCAACCGCTCCAATGAGGCGCCCAAGGCGCGTTACACAGGGAGAATTCAGGTTCCAAATTGGATGCCAGCCAACAAGGTCCAAGCCTATAAAAACTTGGTGACTCGCCTAGCATTTCAGAAACCCAAACCTTCTCAGAAGAACATGAAGGCGGCGATCAGAGGCTGGATAAACAGGGAGGTGCCCATGAGCCCGGCTCGTGCCGCTCGCGAGGTGGAGAACGCCATCACGGGTGAGAAGCGCGTCATCCCTGCTTACGTGCCCAAGCCTCGCAAGACGCCTAATATCCCCAAGAGAACGCCTCCGCCCAAAAAGAGCCCCAAGCCCAAAAAGTACAACGCGTCAAAGAGCCCCCGGCTCCAGAAGGAGTACGCCCTTCCCACGAATCGCGCATCAATAAAGAATCTAAATAACGCCATCGCGAACATGGGTCTGCCCACAGGAGCCAAAAACACGTACACGTGGTCGGGGTTGGCGCGCGCGGGTCTCAACGCCAAGTTCCGTAACAATTGGCTCAAGTATGTTGCGGTTAATTAGATGCACTTCAACAAGTCAAACACTTTGTACAGCATATTGAACAGTTCATTTTTGTTTTGAATTTGAGAGGGGTCAACAATTTCCATTTCAATTTGATAAGTGGTGTCATCGTCAGAGTCCTTGTCATCAGGGGTGCCCTTGACGATGGTCATATCAATCACAAGATTCTTCCGTACGAAAGACCAACGCTCCTTGGTCTTCTGCTCGGTACTCGTCTCTTCTCCATCGTATTCAAAAGGCACCTCTGTACTCACACCCAGCCGCACGTCAAGGGGCTGGTCCTGGAGCTCCACATCATCAACCTTGACACGAGTCTTGACCTGGCCCACCTGCTCGTCGGTGTCCTCGTTGACAGTGAGGCGCTTGTCACCTGAAAAGTAGTACACGGTGGAATTGGAATGGTTTTTGGACTCCCATCCGTCGTACTTTTCAAGGGCCTGCAGAGCCTTTTCAAAACTGTGCCGGCCAACATTCGTATCAAACTTGTTGCCCGACTTGCGACCGAAACGGATTTCAATCTCAATATTAGGCTTGGACTTGTGGTTCTCAATGATGGACTCCCACTTATCAAAGAGAGGCTTCGCCATCGGATTGGATCCGGGTGCGATATTCATTTATAGAACAAAAGCGCGTATCCTCTAAGAGGATGCGAGGTCTTTGGAACCTCGGAAACACGTGTTATTTCAATACTGCTGTACAGTGCCTTGCCCACGTCCCTCCGCTCACAAAACACTTTTTTGATCACGAGTACGAGGGCCCTTGTGACGTCACTAGAGAATATCAAAAAATAGTGAAACAGTTATTTGTTAAAGGAAAGACTGACCCCGTGAGCCCGAGTGACCTCATAGGGGCTTTTAGGATCAGATTCCCTGATTTCGCCGATGGACAGCAACACGACGCCCAGGAGGTTATTCTGCACCTCATTGACCTGTTTGAGCAGTCAATTGGTAAAGAATTCGTCATGGACCTGTTTAACGGAACCGAGGCGCAAGAAACCATGTGGGAGGATGGAATGTCCACCATCCGCACACCTTTCACGACCCTGCTGTTGGACGTGTCTGAACCGTGCCGGCTGCAAGACCTCTTGGAAGATCGTATTGAACCTATTCCTATTGAAAATTACAAAGACGAACGGGGAAAGACATATGAGGCTGCAATGGTGCGCAATCGTATAGAGAAATGGCCAAAGTTTATAAGCTTTTCATTTTCAATGTACGATTACAAATTTCCTATTGAAATTCCTCTTGATTTTGAGGGACGTAAACTATTTGCATGCGTGCTGCATCAGGGACACAAGAACGGGGGACACTATGCTTTGCTTGTGAAAAGGTTTGATAAATGGTATATCAAGGATGACGAAAGTGTGCGCGAGGTCCCTCAAATACAAAGTCTCCGAGGCGAGTTTTACCTCGCGTTTTACAGGCCGACGAACTCGTTGAACTCCGCGAGTTGAATGTTTTCCCGTATGTTGATTATTGTTCTGAAATATGTGCGCCTATTGTTGGCGTGGGTCTTGTCGCTCCGGATCTTTTCCACGACCCACCCCAAGTCGCCGTACCCACACTCCACTATGGCGCCTTCAGGCAGGTCTGTTCTGTGCCGTATATGCAACTCGGCCTCCTTGAACGGCACCCCACGGTCCTGTACAAAAAGTTCACGTCCATTTTTCAACTGAAAATCAATGGTGATGCGCTCCCTAGGTTTCCACTTGAACATAGTCTCGTGAGTCCCCATACGTATAGGCTCTTCCACGGGGGTGAAAACCAAACCATCAGTCTCATAGTCAAACGAATTTAGATCCGGAAATGACTTGAAGTCTTGCAAATAAGTCATGGTCTTCACCTTGATCTCAAAGGGGGCTTGGGCAGTTTTGATAATCCCCTTGATAACTGCCCTTGCTTTGTCAAGTCGCAAATTCAAAGGAAAATTCAAAAGACTCTCACCCTTGACGATCACCGCGTCATACACCATGAAGCCCCACTTTTTATTTTTAAATTGCACGAGTTCACCATCCAATAGGGTGTCTTTCGGAACCCTGATCTTCACAGGCTCGCAGTGAAAAGCGCGGTTTACTATAAACACACCACCTTCAAAAGATACTAGGAAATGGCGAACTCCATCCGTCTTTTCACACACCATATACGGCTGGCGTTTGAGGAGAGGGAAGTGTCTCCGTTCTATGGAGACGGGTTGAGGCCCCGGAAATCTCTCAAGGTCTGAAGAGTTCCAGACCTTTGAGATGAATTCCTTCACCTCCATTTTAGTTGTAAATTATAAGTGTCTATTCTCTAAGGCTGAAGTTCAACACCTGCAGCCTCTAGGATGTTTCCAAAGCATTCATGAACAAAGTGGCACACGACGATTGCCTCGGACGCGACACCAATTTTAATACCCAAATTCCGGAGGGACGCGAACATCGCTTCGTTATCGTCATATGGAACCTTGATGGTCTCCTTGCCACCCCGAAGCTTCTTGTCAACGGGCTTGGAGTCCATGACCCACACGCGCGCCTCCGTCTTTTCGCACTCGTAGAGGCCGTCCGCGAGCTTCCGACCGACGGTCGTATCAAATTCCAGGCCCCGCTGTCCACTATTCTCCTTTGACCCCGCACGAGTCTTCTTTTTGAAGTTTTCCCAGTTGATGCCCTCCTTGACTGACGGGAACACGAGGATCTGCACCCCCTTGTCAAACGGGTCAACAACCTTGCTCAGAATTTCATTATTTAAATTGGTGCCGTAGTCCATCCAAAAAATACGCTCGCCAGATTTCATGAGCTTTGGCAGCGTGGTCTTGTCCTCCACAAAATGAACTTCCAGATGCATTCCCTTCATCATACACAACATATGGATGTTCATGGCGGTATGGAGGGTCGTAGCGCTAATGGATTTGTTTCGCGTGACCATACATACGTGGAGGACCGTCATTATTATTCATGTGAATTTAAGCCTTAAGCCTCTCCTCAAGTGTCCCCTGGAACCGAATGTTTCCCACGTGGCCTAGAACGGTCAAACAGTCGGCGAAAATCTTGCCATCCATCTGCTGCCAACGGCGACAGAATGCATAGTCCTCCGAGAGGTAACGACGGCTCACCGGGTCAATCATGCAGTCAAACACAGCCACGTACTCGTCAAGATCCTTGTTCTGGTGATCATTCACACAATTCAGCTCCGGATACTTGGCGAACATCTTTGTAAACACGTCACGCTTGATGAGCATGAAGCCGGTGGGGCCGTCCAGAACCTCTGCGAACCCATCCTTGATCTGGGTCTGCTGGTACCGGAAGTTCATCACGAGAGATGACGCGACGCGCGCAAGATCACGCCCCTCCTTCCCCGAGTTGACGTACGCCTCAGCCTGGTCCCACATCACGCACTTCTTGGGATATGCAGCCACCGCCACTTCGTGCTCAGACTTGATCAGACGAATCACAGACTCGGGGTCAAAGTGAACATCTGCGTCAATAAACAAAAAGTGGGTCGCCTGTGTCTTCTGGTAAAAGCGCGCCACTGCAAGGTTTCGGGCCCTGTGAACGAGAGACTCATTCTCAGTCGTGTCAAGCATCATCTGCATACCATGGGCGGCGCAGGTGCGTTGGAGACGAAGCATGGACTCGGCGTAGGCCTGCAGACACACACCCCCGTAGCATGGCGTGCTTACGAATAGGACAACCTGGCTCATTACAGAAAAATTGCTCAAAGTCCTTAACTATTCAAAATAGCCTCAATCTTTGACAAGGTGGGTACGGAAATGTCGCAAATTCTACAAAGGGTCTGTCGGTCCGGCGCGCCTTGGACCCCTTTGAGTACACTCGCGATCACCGCGCACGCAATCGCCTTCGGAGTGCGCCCCATGAGCTCCACGGTGTCCTCCAAAGACTTGCACTTGGCAATGACCTTCATTTTCAGCTTGCCACGCTCGCCGTCGGAGATGGTTGTTATCTCGTTGAAAAACCGACTCACAAGATCCGCCGGTGTGGTGATGTGGACCGTCGTCTCGGGAAGCTTCTCTTGATACATATCAAATGTTCGGGAGATGTCACGTGACGGAATTCCAAACGCGGCGGCGATTTCCTGAGTGGTTCGGGCCACGTTGAACTCACGACACGCTTGAAAGATGCAGTTGGCCTTGATACCGCTCCTGACGGCACCGCGGGTCAGGACAGCCTCGTTGAACGCCTTGTACTTGATCTTTACAGAGTACATAACAGCCTCTGGAAGCTTGAGAATTGTTTTGCCTATGTGATCAAGTTCTGCATAGGCGTGAAACAAGGCGCGGTCTCTGTGATTCATGGACGAGTGGTGGTTGATTCGTGCAAGGCGCTTTTGAGCCGACGGCCCCCATCTGGGGACGGTCATGTAGGTTGTCTGTGACCAGGCGGCCGAAAAGTGGTCAGTGTTCGTAGGGATGCCTACGCGAGAGGGATCGGCAGTTCCCGCATCGGCACCCGAGTGCCACTCGGGCTCGTCAGATACGTACGCGTCGTCCACTATCCCACATACAGTACAGGTTGGCAGGTCAATCTCCAGGCCGTCAAAAGCCTTGAAGCCACCACACGAACTACAAAAGTATTCGGATTCCTTGTGAATGGTTTCAGAAACATGGGTATTCCTCAGAATGTCAAAATCATGCCACGCTTGTGAAACCTCCATTTTTTCTTACAAGCCATGGGGACCGCGCCCACCTGGCCTGAAAAAAACACGTTTTTTTAGTAATGAGCGCTCCAGTCGTTGATCACATCAAGCGCACTGTTATTCAGGACATCAAGGCCAAGTCCCCCTTTAACATCTTCAACATTGTGGCTATTGTTGCCGTTCTTGTGATTGGTTACTTCCTGTACAAGAAGTTTACCGAGAAGTTCCAGAAGGGGTCAATCAAGATCCCAGATATTTTGGCCGCCAAGCCAGCATCAGCCGAGTCGGCCCCTACAATCATTGAGGCGGTTGCCGCGAGTGATGCGATCCCAGAGCCAGGTACGAAGGAGGAGTAAGTCCCAGTTGCGCAGCAAGTGTGCCCCTAAGACCAAATAGAGTCCACTACGAACCAATCCAAACACTTGTCCGCGTCCATGTACACATCACGCTTCAGCAGCTTTTTGAGATCCTTCTCAGGAATCTTGGTTTCGCGCGTATAAATATCCTTAAATCGTTCCATAAATTGAGACAGATTCTCCATCTGATCCTTGAAGTCCTCAAACTTCCCCCAGGTTCCGTCCATATTGAGTTGATGAATCAATATGTACGAATTCTCAGTCATGTGCCGAGTCCTGCCACCCAAAAGAATGAACGTGGCGGCCGACGAGCACACGCCGTCAGCGATGGTGCGAATCTTGACGCGCTTGGAAAGCGCCCGGATACAGTCCATGGCGCTCAGGCCCGAGTGGAGGGCG
>B570J29032_109958300_pt1 | contig 12283 bp, 10 predicted proteins | sample LakMenEpi16Nov12_FD_29032 | JGI IMG/M metagenome (IMG submission 29032)
GCAGCAAGATTGGCAGCAGCAGCAAGAGCAGCAGCGGAAGCAGCGGCAAAAAGAGTAGCAGGACCATCAGCAGCAGATAGGGCAGCAGATGCAGCAGCAGCAGTAAGAGATGCAGCAGCAGCAAGAGCAGCAGCGGAAGCAGCAGCAAATGCAGCAAAAGCGAGAGCAGCAGCGCAAGCAAAAGCAAATGAAGCAGAAGCACAAAGAGCAAAAGCAGCAGCAGCGGCAGCAGCAGACAGGGCAAGAGCAGCAGCGGAAGCAGCGGCAAAAAGAGTAGCAGGACCATCAGCAGCAGATAGGGCAGCAGATGCAGCAGCAGCAGTAAGAGCAGCAGCAAATGCAGCAAAAGCAAGAGCAGCAAACAGAGCTTTTGGTGGTTTTATTTCTAATTATGCTATAGGTGGAATGGTAAATTACAAAGGATCTACAGAACGTGCTCCAGGAATGATGTATGGAGGATCAGCTAAAAAATATGCATATGGATCTATCGTTCCTGGAAGAGGAATGACAGACAAGGTTCCAGCTCTGCTCACCCCAGGGGAATTTGTTGTAAGAAAAAGAGTTGCAGAACAATATGGACCTTTACTAGAATTACTAAATGGTCAAGTCTTCCCAACTATGAAAACTAACTCTTTCAATTCTTCTAATAAAACAGAAAAGTCTGGATCAATGTATAATTATAATGTAAACGTAACGTTAAATGGCTCCGACATGGATGCAAATGATGTAGCAAACGCCGTGATGCAAAAGATTAAAATGACTGAAAATAAAGGTATAAGGAGTAATAACATCCGTGGCTAATAGTTTATATATGGCTGGAAGATCTGCTTATTCAAGACCCCAAGCAATTGTCTGGGCTGATGCATATGAAAAAAGCAATGGAAAGTTTGTTCCAGTTGGCACAGAATTTGAAGACTTTATAATTCTTTCTGACCACAATAGATCAGAGATTTCTATATCTTGTGAAAGAATAGAGAACAAAAAAAGAATGATTAATGGAACTATGAGATCTTATCACATAGCAGATAAACAGAGACTTTCTTTTTCATGGAATCTTTTGCCTTCCCGTGCATTTTCCGCATCTGCAACATTTTCTGATCTTGGCGTATTGACCAACAATGTAGAAGATTTCACAGCAGACTTAGGAGCTGGAGGCGTAGACATTGTAAATTGGTATGAAAATCATACAGGATCGTTTTATATTCTTCTTGCATATGATAAATACAATGAGTTTACTGAAAATACCTATGGTCATTTAGCAGAATATAATCAAGTTTTACAGGTATTCTTTTCCTCATTTGACCATGACGTAATTAAACGTGGCGGAACAAATTATGACATGTGGGATATATCTGTTAGTCTTGAGGAAGTTTAATGTTTGAGGACTCAGACCTACAAGATGCGTTTTCCAATAGTCACTCATTAAAGATATCCTCTCTCATCTTAGCTGAGTTTAATTTAAATGATTTAGATAATGTTTCTAGAGTTGGAAACTATCGCTACCGCCCATTTGGGACAGAAGCAAAGTTCCTGGAAGCAATATCTACATACGATGAGTTTGATACTGGAGACTACTATACAGAAGCTGAGCTTTCATACAAAGAGTACTCAGATACTGAAGATGAAAATTTTTCTGTTGTAGATAAAACAAAAGACTTGTACTACTCTCTGGGAGACTGCCTTCTTCCATTTAGACCAAGGTCTGGAATAAATAAAGCAAGATTTTTAGCGGGATCATATATTGACAATGTTAGATCTGGCGATAGGCCAAGATACTACATGCCCTCTCGTAATGATTACTTTAAATATTGGAGTTCTTACAGAACAGAAAATGGAACAGAGAGAGGAATTTCAACTCCCGCTGCTATCGGGATAGATGGGTATGGTATTGATGATGCCTGTCCATTTATTGTTTATAAGAATCCTGTAAATGCAAATAGAATTGTTGTAAAGATTCAAACAAACGTAGGATCAGTTAACCTTGGCAGCATGAGAACTTCAGGGGACTTAGTAATTGAAGACCCTCTCTTTGCATACTCAAACGCTACAGTTCCACAAAGATTTAAAATACAAGTACTAAAGGGAAGCTCTTGGGTAGATGCAATTGAGTTTAATGAAAACTCTTTAAGACTAGACGACTCTCCAATAATTCCCAAAGATGGTCACTTAGAAATTTTTTATGGAATCAAAGTCCCACTAGGATTTGCTACAACATTTACTTATCTTGGAAGAACAACTACATCCTTGCTTCCCAACCAGGGATCTCTTGTGGGCTATGCATATATTGTTGATGATGACTCAAACCCACAAGGTGTATTAAAAATATGGGACGGTTCAGAATGGACTACCTCTAGTGTTAGTTATGGATGGTCCTTATATGAAGAAACTATCGTTAAGACTAATGGAACAGTAACAGAGCCATCAGATCCAATCTACTACACAGTTAATGGAGAGAATTTTTTTACAGAGTTTGAACAAATAAGGGGGATTAGAGTGGTTGTAAAAACAATGAACTCTTCAGATTCTTCATTAGATGTTATAGAAATATCTCCCAGACTAGTAGTAAACCTTTCAAATTATACAGAGTCATTTGACATAACAAAATCTATTGCAAATCAAAGCATGGGCCTTCCTGTAGGATCTCTTTCAGTTTCAAATGGAGCAATTAGCATTGCAAACTTTAATAACATTTTTACAGAAGCTAATATCTTTAATGGTTTGACGGGAAGTATTGTATCTGAATACGCAAGACAAAATACCAAGTTTGTTATATACGAAACAATTTTAAATGTAAACGGGTATGATAAATATGTTCCCATTAAAACTTTTTATGCAGAAGAATTTCCAAGACCATCTGGGGGAGACTCAACAATATCTATTCCCCTAAGAGATTTATTTTTTAGATTAGAAACAACAAATGCTCCAAGTGTTCTTACCCAAGAAACTACTCTAACTTATGCCATATCTACAATGCTAGATTATATAGGATTTAGTAATTACTCTTTTAGAAATATTACATCAGCAAACGACCCGATTCTTCCGTTCTTTTTTGTAGAACCAAATGTAAGCGTTGCAGAGATCTTACAAAGACTGGCTGTTGCTACACAAACTGCAATGTTCTTTGATGAATACAATAATTTTATCGTTATGTCAAAAGAGTTTCTATTCCCAGATGCTACCGATAGAGAAACCGACATGATTCTTTTAGGTAACGATGACACGATTGCAAACATTGAATCCATCTCAGATAATCAAACAAGAATTATCAATAGTGGACAAATCATGTACACCATCAGATATATTCAAAGAGAAGTTTCTAGCCTATCTTCAATGCTAAAACTAGATTCCGAAAGAGTTTATAAGTATAAGCCAGTTCTTTTGTGGGAGGTTGCAGCAACTGATGAAACCAAGACTATTAACGAAGCTAACAAGGTCTCAAGTGGCTACGCCCTGGGAGCCATGGCATTAAACAACCCCATTAGTGCAAGTGCTCCTTATGTTGCAAATCGTCAAGTGGTTAACAACATTATTGATTTTGGAGAAAGCGTTTACTGGCTTCCAAGATTTCAAGGTTACTTATACGCCAATGGAGAAATTATTAGATTTGATGCCGTTGAATACTCTGTCCCATCTTCCGCTGAACCAGTAGTTTGGATATCAAGCAACCAAGAGTATCAGAAGTACTTTGGCAGCCTAGCCTTTAATGGAAAGATGTTTCCAACGGGTAGGGTAAGAATATACTCTGAGCCATACTATGAAAATGTAAATGAGTCTGCAATATTAAAAAATGGAGATGTAAGGGTTCATGGAAGAAATCAATTTGGAACAGAAATAACTTTTCATTCCGCAGGTCTTAACCCCTATTGGTCAGACAACGATAATACCTACGGTTTAAAAATGTATTCAGATCTTATTTTTTCTAACAAGCCTACGGCAAGCATAGTTAATCCAGTGATAAGCACTACACAGAGAGTTGAGCTAGCAGAAATAAATACTGTTGCTAGAAAGTCTAAAAGAAATGGAATAATAAAAAACTTCATGTCTTCAAAAGTTTTTGCTGAGGGTGAAGTAAATAATCTTTTAGTAACAGACTCTGGGGCAGTTCAATCTTCTGCACTTGTCATTACTGGTCCAGCATCAGACCCAGTTGTTCCCAGCCCAAGAGATCTTGTCTCTTATGTTTACAAGGACCTCTCTACTAATTTTTCTTTTAGAAGTTTTGGAACCAGGATGAGGATCATTGGAAAAGTCAATAGAAACTCTGGACAAATCTCAAATGGATCAAGTAACTATTTTTCTTTGCAATCACCAAGCAATCCAAGCTCATTTGGTGTAAATGCAAGTTCTGGAGGAATGGGTATTATGGTAGACCCAACTAATGGTAGCGGGTATTATTTTGAGATTGCATCACTAAATGAAACAAACATAGATAGCTATATTCTGGCAGATGATTCTGAAGAAATAAATTCAACACTGCATAATATAATATTTTACAAAGTAAATAAAAATGTGAAAGTTGGAGACACCGCTAATTCTCCAGCTACCCCTATAAAACTTTGGGGAGGGTTGTCAAACATCCTTGTTGACTCTGGATTTTTTGTTGGTCAAGACAGAATCGCTACTACTGAAGAGTCTACAGTTTATGACTTATCAATTGAATATGAATCTTTAAGTGGGGGAGGAATAAGATTTTATTTATACATAAACAACATACTTATTCAAATAGTTAATGACACAAGCCCATTACCGATCAACACATCCATGGCTCTATTCGTTAGAGGAAGCTCTCATTGTATGTTTGAAAACATGTATGCACTAGATGACCTTGTTGCTAAAAATACAAATAGTCAAATATCTCAAACCAATAATGTCTTTGATGAGAATGGGATATCTACCAGTGAGTTTCTTAGAAAATACGCAATATCTGGAATGGTTCAATCGACATACCTAACAGGCATTAGTCCAGATACAAATACTCAATACAAAGTTTACTTTGAAGAGTTTGGAACAATCATGAGGGAGTGTGCCCATTTTAACATTAAATATGACCTAGCCTACCCTTCTTTTTATTCAAAAATTGCTAAAACATTTTCTAACGATAGAGGCTACACAGTTTCTAAATTTTACGGAGGGGCGTATGAATCAGAATTTTTAATATTTAATTCATCAGACAAGGCAATTGTCTTAGACGAAACTACGGGAAATTATTTAAGGATCTTGGGGATAACTTTTACTCAGAATACAACACAAGTTTTATCTGTAGATAAATACTTTAACAAACTTTCTAATTATTCAGACCCCTCTTACCAAGGTAACGAAATTACTTCTCCCAACATTAGTCTGCAAAAATATAATAAAATTAAAGCAAGCAGATCTAGATACGGGCTAAAAGAGTTTAGCTTAGAGTCTATGTATATTCAATCAGAAGATGATGCAAATAGTTTAATGGGATGGTTAATAGAGAAGACTATGGAACCCAGAAGAGAAATAGTTATCAATACCTTTCCAATGCCCCATTTGCAACTTGGAGACATTGTTACAATAGACTATATGATGCCAGGTGAAATAGAATATGTTGATCCAGAGACTAGGTTTGTCGTTCAGGATATATCATATTCAAGATCCTTGGACGGCCCAGGCCAATCAATTAAGGTGGTTGAAATAATATGACAGATGCAATAAAGATTCCATCAAGAGATATTGTAAACATAAGCTCTCAATCTGTGAGCGTAGCAGAAATAGAACAATTTCTTTTTCAAGATATTGGAGGAACAAGTTTAATAAACCTAGTTAGGCACGACACTATTTCTGGAATAAACCTGTCATATTCTACAATAATAAATTTAAAAAAGATAGCAATTGACTTTGACCCATCATTTATACTTATAAACAAAGCATCTTACAAATCTATTTTTGATCAGTTTTCAATTAAATTAGTTAGTAAAATACCCCAAGATAAATTCTATTCAAGTAATGAGTTGCTTCCACCAAGCAACCTTTTGACAAACGTTTATTTTGATGGAGACAATCTTGTAATTGAATTTGAAAATATAAAAGAAACAGAATTTGTTGAACTACAAATTGAAACAGATGGTAAAATTAATAGTGTGAGGGAAAATGATTACTAATAAGGGAAACAATATCATAACTAAATATCTTTTGGGGCAATCTCCTGAGTATGCAGCTTATATTTCAGTAGGAGTTGGAGCCACTCCCTTAGATTTAGATGAGACAGATCAGTCATCCACTACAAAACAATCAATGGATTTTGAGGCTTTTAGGATTCCAGTGACTTCTCGTGGACTAGTTAGTGACAACATTGTTATTGACATAGATTCCTGGCAACAAACCAATGGCGTAGTTACAGTTGATTTAGCTGGACCCCACGGTATGAAGTTGGGGGATTCAGTAACCATAGATTTTAGCCTCTCCAATACTTCAAATGATATTAAAGAAGGCATTTATGTAGTTGATACTACAACATCAAATCAAATAACCTATTCTCAAACATTTACTTCTGCATCGGCTACCCCAGCAAGCTGGAGTGCTAGTGCTTCTGACACAGGAACAGCATCATACGATAGAGAAAGAATTGTTTTTAAAGGTCAACTACCATCAGACCAAAGATATCAAATGACTGAGATTGCCCTATATCCATCCTCAAACAATAGCTTAGCCCTTAACTACGATAGCAGAATTATTTCTGGTTTCTTAACAACAGAAGGTTGGGTTTATAAAAATATTTCTGCATCATTAGTAGAAAGTGATAACGCAATAAGTCTTGTAACAGATAGCATTGCAGATACATCTGGAAACGTTAGCTCTGCAACATTCCTAGATCCAGTAACGGGTTCTGCTGCTTATGCATTATTCATTAATTCTAACAATGAAGCTTTTACTTTTTATGAAAGAAAAACTAGATATGAAAACTCCAGACTTTATGATAGATGCCTAGTTGTTCCAGGAAATATGACAACTTTTTCCAACGACTCCATGGAGTTCTCTAGTGTACAAAAACATATTTTTACTACGTCATTAAGATTGAATGCTAGCAAAAACTCTCCAGAGGATTATATAAAGTTTGCGCTAAGCGTATTATCTAAAAATATAGATGCAGAAAGTCCTCCTGCAAAAACTAGATTAAGATTTGATTTCCTTGACAGTATAAGTGGTCAGATTGCAACAGCAACAGAGCTCCTAACCTCTGGTGAACTATCTGCATCAAGATATGTTGTTATTTCAAAACAAATTAAAGACTTTAGTACAGGAGCAGATTTTAGTTGGGCTCGTGTTGACGGATTAAAAATTTATGCTCAGACACTAAACAGTGCTTCCAACTACGACGGATCTTATGTAGCTTTTGATGGAATAAGATTAGACAATGAAAACACAGAGAATCCACTGTATGGCATGGTTGCTTATTCAAAATTAAAAAATTCTTATGACGCTGCTCAACCAATTGAGAAAACAGAAAACTCTCAGGGGTATATAGAATATAGGTTCGGGGTGAACATTGTCTAATGCCAAAGGTTGTTATTGCAAAATCTGATTTACCAGACCTTTCTACAGACTTAACCAACAAACTAAGATATAGGGTTTTAAATAGAAATAAAAACTTATACTCTGATTGGTCAGTAATTGGTGAGGTTAAGAGAGCACTAGAGCAGATAAACTTTTCTTCTGCTTCAGCATCTTATAATGCTTATTCAGAAGGAAATAATAGGGTAGATGCCTTTTGGTATAGTTCCGACATCAATCAAAACTTTGATGTTTATGTTAGATATATTTTAAAAACTATAACAGAAGGAACTTTTGCAACATTATATTCTTATGATGCAATTCAATATCTAGGAAGAAAAAGCACTAACTCTTTAACCATAGCAAAAAAACCTATGGATCTTGTGTCATTTAATAGCCTCTCCTATTATGGATTGCAATTAATGGTAAAACTTCCAGAGTACCCTATTGTTTCAAATACACCAATTAATATAGATGGCGTAAGCAGAACTAGCAACTACCTCCAATACTTTTTAGCAAGATCACACTCCCTATCTGTTGGAGATTATGTTAATATAAGTTTTAACAATCAAATTACTTACGGATCAGAAATTGACTACTCTTTATTTTCAGGAATAAAAAAGGTATCAAGAATAGATAGTTCTTCTAATTTTAGCGTTTATACCCCTGGATCAAATATTAATTTTATAAAACCTCCAGAAATTGGCGGGTATCCAAATGTTGTAGAAAAGGTAAGTGGATCTGTTTTGTTTGCTACTGACAACATTGTTTTTGTTCCATGATATAATTTAACGAGGAGATTTTGTGGGAATATTAGCAACACCAAATAGAGGTCAGCCATTAGATGTAGATTATATATCTCAGATAGCTGGACAAGTTAATCAGCTTACTACTTTAGTAGGGGATAGAAGTTCAGCCTTTTCTACTGTCAATGACCTAAACACAAAAACAGCAGATATAAAAATTTTTGCTAAGACTGTCAATGTTTTTTCTAGTACAAACAAGACAGATGGGGACGTTGTAGACTACACAGTCTCATACCCTCCTTTTAGTGGCAACCCAGTCGTAACAGCTACAATTGTTTCTGGAGCCTCCTCTAGCGTTGGAGATGACGCAGTTGTTGTATTAAAAAACATCTCAACATCAAGTTGTACTTTTAGGGTAACTTTCAATACGGGTGGTAGCTTAGATATCTTTGTTAATCTTATCGCTGTTGGATTCTCCATATTGTAATCCCTGTGATATAATTTCTCTAAATGAGTAATTCTTTAAGTTGTAAAAAATGCAGGGGAAAAGTTTTTGTTGATCGGGTTCATAGCTCACACGACCATCTAGAAATTTTTTGTATAAATTGTGGATTTAGAAAGATGTTCCATCCACCATCTAAGTTTGGGAATTCAATTCAATGGTTAGAAAAGGCAGAGAAGGCCAGGACGATAATAATCAACGGGTCATAAAAGCTAGCGCAGTTATATTTTTTCTTGACAAAAACCTAATGCGTCTGATAACATCAAACCGTGGATCAAACATCGTCTATCTATATAATATAACCGAAGCAAAAGAGCAGACAATGTTGCTTTCTGATTTTAAGAAACATCGGAAAAGAGCTTATACATTTTCAAACACCTCAAGGCTTTTAAATAGAAGTAACATGCAATTGTACAGATATATACATAGAGGTCTTATTAGACCCCCTATGGGCATCCTTCCTGGTGGTGAGAGAATGTTTACAAAAAAATCTTACTATTCAGAAGATGATGTTTTTGAAATTAGAAGAGTCATGGGTTCCTTGCATAGAGGAAGACCAAGAAAAGATGGAAAGATAACAAACAATCATGTATTGACAGAGCAAGAGCTGCGTGGTAAGATGGGTGATGCACTAATGCTTTATGCAAAAACAAAAGATGGTCGATTCATTCCTGTATGGCAGGAAGATACCTATTAGGAGTAAATATGTCAAATAACACAAGCGTTACGGTTAACCTTGGGTACACACTAAACCTTGGAAACTTTCAGAGTTTGCGTGTAGATCTTGGATGTACAGACTTTGTTCGTGAAGGTGAAGAAAAAGAAGCAGCCATGGACAGGGTATATAATTTTGTTGAGGCTCAGGTCATTCAGAAAGTATCTGATGCCAAGAAGGAACTTGACGAGTCATAATGGCTGACAAGAAGCTGCGTTTTGCACTTATGGATAAGTTCAAGAAAAAGCTTCAGGAGTCAGGCAAGAATCAAGATATTAATCTTTTTTCTCAGCAATGGGCTGCCGATGCAATGATCGATTCATATGGATATGATCAATGCGTAGAAGCAATAGAGTATTATTTTTCTGTATCTGCAAGTCCAGATTGGACATGGTTTTCTTATAACTCTGAAAAAGTAATACAATCTAGACGACAAGACAGTGAAGATCGGGAATTGCGTAAAAAGCTTAGGGCTGGCGCAAAAAAATGGTTGGAGGGTTGATGCAAGACTTAGAGGCAAAGGTACTGTCTGCTGTACTTAATGACAAGCAGATTCATGTTCTGTTACAAGCAAACCCAGACTCTTTGTTTAGAACGCATAAAGATATCTGGCACTTTGTTCGTGACTATGCTGAACAAAACACCACGCTGCCACCAGTGTCTTTGGTAGTAGAAAAGTTTAGAGACTTTGAGCCTATTGCAGAGGTGGGGGCAACTAAGCATCACCTTGATGAGTTAAGGTCAAGTGTTCTTGATTTCTCTCTTAAAGATATTCTTAAGTCTAGTGCAGCATTGCTTAATGATAACAAGCCAGTGGATGCTCTGGATAAACTTATATCAAAAACATCAGAGCTAAAAAGAACTACTGCTGAAATTCGTGACATTGATGCAGTTGATCTTGAAGGTGCTATTGAATACTTTAAGCACATAGAGGAAATGGCAAGGCTAGGGTCTCATGGAATCAAGACAGGTCTTGCTGGCTTTGACAACTATCTTCCAGCAGGGATTATGCCAGGTCAGTTTGGTATTCTTCTTGCATACCCAGCAATTGGTAAGTCTTGGTTAGCATTGTTCATGGCTGTTCAGGCATGGAAGAACGGAAAGAAGCCACTTGTAGTTTCTCTAGAAATGACGGAGAGCGAAGTTCGTAATCGTGTCTACACTATCATGGCAGATGGAAGGTTCTCTCATCGAAAGATGAGTGCTGGAGATGTTGATATTGAAGAGTTTGAGCGGTGGGGAAGTACATACCTAAAGAACATGCCTTCTTTCCAGATTGTTTCTAATGATGGTCTTGGAGAAGTAAGTCCAGCAGTACTGAGAGGAAAGATTGATCAGTACTCTCCAGACATTGTATTTGTAGACTACATTCAGCTTATGCAATCAAATAGTCCAACTGATAACGAAACTGTTAAAATTAAAAACATTAGTCGTGAGTTAAAGATTCTTGCTATTAGTGAGCAGGTTCCTATTGTTGCAATTGCTTCTGCTACACCAGATGATGCCACAAACATGAATACTGTTCCTGCACTTGGTCAAGTAGCATGGTCTAAGCAACTAGCATATGATGCTGACTGGGTTCTTGCCCTTGGTCGCCAACCCTCCTCAGATATTCTTGAGTGCGTATTTAGAAAGAATCGCCACGGGTACTTAGGAGAGTTTTTAGTTCAAATTGACTTTGATAGTGGAAGATTCTTATACAAGGATATGGAAGATCTTTAATAAATTAAAATAGTATAATTAGTGTATGGTGTTTCTACATAAGAATATTAAAAGATTTGAGATAGACGGAGAGATATATGATGAAGCCACCATTCCAAGAATTAAAGAGCAGTACATAGATCTTTTAAAAGTTATAATGCAAAACAAAGGTTATGTCATTAGATATGATGTTGACCCAGACTTTTCAGTAGAGTATACTGGCAAAAGTTTTAAATTCATCCTATCAGTTTATGGAGTATTCGTTGGAAAGAGGAAAGCTCAATGCTTATCAGGGATAGACAAAAACAAAGCGATTTTACGACCTACTCAGAAGAGCAAGTCAAAAGAGTCCTCCTGTCCAGTGGAGTAAATGTAGAGTATGAAGTAGAGACTGACTTTATCATTTACTGTCCCTACCATAATAATTATAGAACACCAGCAGCAGAAGTTTCTAAAGAGACTGGTCAGTTTTACTGCTTTGGCTGTCAAGAATCTAAATCCCTAACAGAGTTCGTAATGTTTGCAACAAAAAGAAGTTTTTTTGAGGCAGCAAGAATGATACATTCAAAGCAGCAAGAGTCAAACATCCTTGATGACCTGTCAAAGATACTTGACAAAGAAGATGAGTTTATTGAATTCAACAGTGAACTAATAGGTGCTTTAAACAAAAATGCATTGTCTTCTTCAAGGGCTGCAGGATATTTAAAGGGTAGGGGAATACAGAAGGCAAGCGTAGAGAAGTACCTCATTGGCTACTCTGAAAAGCAAGATATGATAACCATTCCAATACAGGCTCCAGATGGAATGCTAGTCGGCTTTGTTGCTAGGTCAATTGAAGGAAAAGATTTTAAGAATAGTCCAGGACTTCCAAGAAGTAAGACAATGTTTAACATATCAAGAGCTAAGAGATATGATAAAGTTTTTGTAGTTGAGTCATCATTTGATGCAATAAGACTTGAGCAGGTAGGTGCTCATGCGGTTGCCACATTAGGGGCATCTGTAAATAAGCGACAGAAAGAGTTGCTTAAAAAGTATTTTAATAGTATAATACTAATATCCGACAATGATGAGGCTGGCAAGGGTATGCAGGAAAAGATGAAG
>B570J29032_109958298_pt1 | contig 12282 bp, 8 predicted proteins | sample LakMenEpi16Nov12_FD_29032 | JGI IMG/M metagenome (IMG submission 29032)
AATGGGTTTACATTCAAAGCCAATCTATGTCTGCTAGTCGGATAAAGGGTTGGCATCTCATCTGGATAAGTTGTGCTAACTGGATCTCTGGTGCTTTGCATAGCAACAGTTCCCATGCCAATAGCAATATGACTAAAACCTTCAGCTATTTTCTTGAAAGTATTTTTTGAAGCGTTTTTTTCTTCTATGGGGTTTTGTGACATTTGATGATGCAGTGAGTGAGTCAGTGAAGATGAAATGGATTTTTTCAATACAAATAAAAACTACAAAAATTTTTAATTCAATGTTCTAAACTTCTTGAATAATAACAGAGCAAGTCCATTTAGAGCTGACCAAAATGATTTTGATTTGCTTGGATTTTGTTTGTAATAGACCACTTGCAAGAAAGAAGAAGATAGTGTGAACTAAGCTCTAGTACAGGAATTTGAAATAATGAGAAAAATCGACCTAAGAAAAGATAGAGCAGAAGAGATAAACAAAATTCAAGAGGAAATGGGGAGTTACTCCTAAATGTTTAATAAAATGCTTTGCGTATTTGCCGAGGAGAAGAACCAAAAACGATTCTATGTTTAATTGGGTAAATAGGCGATATTGTGAAATTCTTTATTTGCTGGACTTTATTTCCAAAACAATCAGCATTTTCAGCAGAAATCATTATCGCCATTTTTGACAATTAAGCACTACCTTTCAGCTAAATGAAGTAAAAGTCGAATTGAAATATAGACTTACAACCCCATCAATTCAGCATTGAAGTTTTGAATTAGGCAGTCACTACTTCTTTCATAGAATCTTGAAATTAAAAAACAACTCCTTAAGTTCCTTCTTTATTGAAATTGATTTGATAAACGTTTTTGTCAGGTCTCAAAAGAATTTTGAAGCTAGGTGTGACTACTTAATACTGGAATAGCAATATTAATAAAGTTATCGTTCTAAAATTTGTTTTTTATAAGATTGATTAATAAAGAACTTATTAGTTTTATAGATATTAAGTGTAGACTTTGCAAAAAAATATAAAGAATGAATGTTTTTAAACTGGTTCTGCGTGAACTGAAATAAATGCTCTCGAATAATTACTTCTTATATTGTCTTCAATTCGATCGGTAATAGAATGTGCTTCCTCAAAACTCATATTCTTGTCGAGGCTAACTGTTAAATCAACAAATAAATTGGCTCCAGATTTTCTTACTCTCAAACTTGGTATTTGTTTAATTTGTTCTATTTCAGACATTATTTTGAGTATATTTGGTTCTACACCTTCAGGAGCTTTATCCATTAGTTGATCAAAAGCTTCTTGTACTAATTTAATACTTATCCAAAATGTCCAGCCCGCAACTCCCAAAGCCGCAATTGCATCTGCCCATGCAAAACCACAAACAACTCCGATCAAACCAATCAAAACTGCCAAAGAACTATACATATCACTTGCAAAATGCATTGCATCAGCAGCTAAAGCCTGACTATCATGCTCTTTGGCAACTCTTTGTAATTCTCTGGATCTAAAAAAATCTACGGCAATTGAAATTAAAACTACGGAAAATGCCCATATATTAGGTTCAATCTCGGGATGACCTTTACCAGTATAACGATGAAAAACTTCCAAGCAAATCCAAATACAAGTAATCCACAATAAAATAACTTCTATTAATGCAGAGAAATTTTCAATTTTTCCATGTCCAAAGTGATGCTCTTGATCTGCTGGCTCGGCCGACACTTTTACGGCCCATAAAGTAATAAGTGCTGCAAATAAATCTATAAGTGAATGTGCTGCTTCAGCAAGTATCCCTAAACTATGCGTTTGAAAGCCAACTATTGATTTCAAAGTAGTTAAAAGTAAGGCCGCAAAAAAAGATGAGAGGGCAACTTTACTTACTATTCCATCAGAATGAGGATGTGAGTGTGAATGCATTTTGAATTCAGGAAAATGGAATAGTAGAGTTCTTAATAATTTTACTTTTATTTATTTTATTTCCTCAACATCTCACAAGAAATTCAGAAAGCAAGTTCTTATGAGCGTTAGTATTTTCAAAAGCGTTATCATAAAAATCAAAAACAAAAAAGAAAGGAGCAGAAAGTATCTGAACTAAAATCAAATACTTTCATCGCTCCTTATTTTGTTTTTGGTGAGTTTAGAGTTGTGATTCTATTTCATCTAATTGACTAATTAATTCACGCTTCTTAGTTAAAAGAATAGTAGAACGAAGATCTTGAATTTGAGTAGCTAATTCTTCTACAACATATCTGAAAGTATTTTCTAAAGAGCTTAATTGAACTTTCAATGCATTTGAAGAAGTATCTTTATTTCCACTTCCTGATGATTTTAGAGAAACTGCTTTTTTAGTTTGAACTTTTTTACCAACTAAACCAACAGATTTTTTCTTATTGCTACTGATTTTATTGCTTGTAGCTGCTTTCTTGTCAGTTGTTGATTTGGATTGTTTTTTAGCTCCACCAACGGATTTGGTTTTAGCATCAGTTTTCTTCTTACCTTTTGAATCTGAAGAGGCAGAAAGTTTAACTGGTTGCAAAGAAACAATCTTTTTACCTTTTGATTTTTCTAATTGAGCGGTAACGGTTAGACGAATTTTTGGGGCATCTGGTCCAGGTGCGCCATATTGTTCTTGTGAACCATCTTCATACTTAACTAAATAACGTGGCATATATAACTCCGAAAAATAATTATTAGTAATTAATACTTCTCCATTGTGCCTAACTAATACTCTTTTTTACAAGTACCTATACAAAAATATTTTAAAGAACATCAAGAGAAAGGATAAATTATTTACTTCCTCTTGATTGAACTTGCTCTTTGAGAGATACTTTTCAGAGGGTATTTTAAAGGCTGGGTACTAAATCATATTTTGCATATAAACGAGCATAATATTCCAGAATCATACGATTACTTGTAAATTGTGACTCCGCTGATAATTTAGCCATTAGCATTCTTCTTCCCCATTCTTGTTTATCGTTATAAAACATGGGGATTATTTCATCTTCTAAAGTATTCATTAGAGAATGATAGTCTTTTTCATCTTGCTCTTCTGTTGAGCTAGGAACTTTATCATCCCCTATGACCCAACCAGTTTGATTTGGAATATATCCTTCAACCCACCAACCATCAAAAGTACTAAAATGCAATGAGCCATTCAGTGCGGCTGACATCCCAGAAGTTCCAGAAGCTTCTAAAGGACGTCTTGGACAATTGAGCCAAATATCAGATCCCTGTTTCAATATTCTGGATAATGCAATTTCATAACCTGGCAAAATAACTAATCCAGGCAATTCTCTACTTAAAGCTAATATATCATTAAATAATTCATGTCCATCTCTGCTGGCTGGGTGGGGTTTGCCAGCGAAAATCAATTGTATTTTTTTATCGTCTAAAAGCTTTTTTAGTCTTTCTTTATCTTTGAGAATTAACCAAGGTCTTTTATAATCAGCAAATCTTCGAGCCCAGCAGACGGTCATAACATCTTTATCAAGCAAAATCCCCATTTGCTCCCGAATATACTCAACTAATTCATTACGCATAAAAGACTTGCGTTTAACTGCTTCTTCTGAAGTCTTCACATCTTTATATTCAGGATCTTGCCAGCTTTCTCTGTGAATGGCATTTGTAATTGCAATAATTGGACTTGAACCTTCCACCCAATTCCACATTTTGCGTGCAGTGTCTCCATGAAGTTGAGCAACCCCATTAGAAAGTCTGGCCAATCTGAGCCCGGCTACTGTCATGTTGAATGGGCTACCACCAATTGATTCAGCTTGTTCGGACGAAATAGTATTTGGAAAACAACTCATCTTCAGCATTAAGTCTAAAGGATGTTCTTCATTACCAGCTTTGACAGGAGTATGAGTTGTGAAAACAATTTTTTCTTTTACTTTTTTCTGTGCTTCTTCAAATGTATAACCTTGCTCAATCAATTCATTTATCAATTCAAAACCAGCTAAAACGGCATGGCCTTCATTGAAATGATAAGCGTCAGCATCAATTCCTAAAGCACGAAGAACTTTAACTCCACCAACTCCGAGAACAATTTCCTGAGCCAGTCTGGTAGCTTGAATTCCTTCGTATAAGTTGTGAGTAATAGATTTTGATAAATGATCATTTTCGGGCAGGTTTGTGCTGAGTAGATATAGTGGGCAAGTACCGAAAATATTTCCAGGCAATTCATAAGCAGCTACTTTGACGTCATGATGATGAATTTTAACCGTGACTCTTACGCCAGTATCTTTGAGGAAATTGTAATGTCTTTGAGAATATTGAATGGCAACTTGACCATTACTTCCAATAATTTGATCATAATAGCCATATTGGTACATTAAACCTATAGCCACCATTGGCAATTTGAGATTACCAGCTGCTTTTATGTAATCACCCGCCAAAATACCTAAACCACCTGCATAAAGGCGCAAAGATTGATCTATACCGTATTCCATGCAAAAGTATGCAACTTTAGGCTGATATACAGTAAGTTGAGAGGAATTGTTTCTTTCTGATATGGCATTATTGGTTGAATCGGTCATTGTCTGAGTAGTTTGCATGTTGAGTTAATTGTTGAAGTGTTTGGCTGAAGAAAAAGAAAGATTAGATTGGCTATATTAATTTATTCGTTGATAGTTTTGAATTGTGTGACTATTTCTTTTGACAGAATTAGCCAAATTCAGATTTGAAGCAAAATTTCAATGATTTATATTCCTTTTGAAAAAGCTTTATTGGGGATATATTTTCATTCCACAATAAATTTCTGGCATAGCTAATTTAAATGACTGATGAGAGTGACTAAAGATATGAAATTAATATATAGCCTAGAAATATTTCACTGAGATACTAATCATTATAGGGATATTACTAGTTTGCAATTAGATCCATTTTGAGATTTAAATTTAAGGACTATCTCGAATTTAAGAAAATATTGCCTCACAATTAAAGTTTGGCTTTTTAAGTATTTCGGAGAAAATCTCCTTTCTATATTTATTACAATAATAATTACTGGGTAAGTTAAGTATTAATATTTGATAATTAATTGATTGAAGAATTGAAAAATAATTCAAAGAGAAGAGCAAAATAGTTTTTATCTAAATTAATTGGCGGGATTTAACTATATGAAAATAGACGGCTTAAATAGTGGTGTTGTTGTTGACTATGCTATTTTTCTGCAGCATCAAGAGAAGAAAAAGCTAGAAAAAAACAAAAAGACAGAGACAAAAAAGAAGAAAAGAACTTATTCATTATCAATGGATGATGAAGATTATTCATTTGATGAAAATTTAACTGAAACTGCTGATTCGTCATCTTCAGCAAATACTTCAGCTGGCATTAGTACTGGATTAGTCAAAAGAAGAGAATCTGAAAATCAACACGAAGAAATTTTATATAGCTATTTATCGCTCAATTCTTCTTTTCCTACTTCTCCAGAGGAAATGCTTGAAAGTGTCAAAAACAAATTTCTGCGTTCTCAAATTAATTTAATTACTTCAATTCAGACTTCTTATAAATTGATGAATCAGCCGGGAGCCTTTGAAATTATTCAAAAAAGAATAGAAGAAATTTCTGGACAATGTAGGCAAGCGCAATATGAATATTTGTCAATTGCGAAAATGCTAGGTAAAAAATCGGGTAAAAATACAGGTCAAACTTATCAAGATTTATCTGAAGAGTCTTTTGTTTTTGATTCAACTAAGCAATTAATGAGTTCTATTTAACTTAGCTTTTTTTACTTAGCTTTTTATTAGTTCTTTTAAGATTCATGTTTCCAATCTGCGTATTGTTATTATTTCTCAACTCTAATTAGACGGTGACACTTGCTAATCACACCCAAATTCGAAGGGGCATTAGCAAGGAGGTTTCAAAATCGCTTGCAAGTAATTTTGGATGTTTTTAGGAGCCCCTTAGAAGAAATATACTAGTTACAATCATATGCCTCGATAATAAATACACCACAGAAAACCTGAATGATTCTTCCCAAAACTGAAATGATTGATACTAATAAACATACTAATCAAGAGAAACAAAGTCAAGAGATTACGGCTGATGAGCAAAAGCAAATTGATTATTTAATGAGTGGCAAGGCCGAGATCTTACCTGGTGGACAAAAGGTCTTATTACAGAAAATCCGCAAAGCCAAAAGCGAAAAGCGGCCTCTGAGAGTCAAATTAGGCATTGATCCAACTGGTGCTGATTTGCATTTAGGACATACAGTTTGCCTTCAAGCGCTAAGACGGTTTCAAGATTTAGGTCATCAAGCGGTTCTGATTATTGGTGGATTTACTGCGCAGCTTGGCGATCCAACTGGAAGAAATGAAGCTCGTCCCCCGCTTACAAGTGAGCAGGTTAAGCAAAATGCAGAGACATTTCTTGATCAAGTAAAACGAGTTCTTGATTTAAGCAAAGTTGAAGTTGTGAATAATGCTGATTGGTTGAGTGATTTGAAGCTTGGAGAAATTTTAAAGCTTGCAAGTACTACTACTATCAATCAATTAATTGCTAAAGAAGCTTTTGGGGAAAGGCTTGAGCAAGGTCATCCGCTTTATGTTCATGAGCTTTTTTATCCGATTTTGCAAGGATATGATTCTGTGATTGTTAAATCGGATATAGAAATTGGTGGTCAGGATCAGCGATTTAATGTTTTGGCTGGGCGTGATATGCAAAAACATTTTGAGCAAGAACCGCAAATAGTAATGCTTTTGCCTCTACTAATCGGCCTTGATGGCAAAAAGAAAATGTCCAAGACTTCAGATAATTACATTGGACTGACTGAAAGCCCTAATGAGATATTTGGGAAAACTATGAGTTTGCCAGATTCACTGTTATTAGATTGGTATCAATTAGTGAATTCCAGCTCACCTGAAGAAATTGAGTTAATTAAAAATCAATTGGCAGAAGGCGCTAATCCACGTGATATCAAAATGAATTTGGCTTCTAAGCTGGTTGAGCTTTATTATTCCAGCCATGAAGCCCAGGCGGCCAAAGAAGATTTCATTGCTAAATTTCAAAAGAGAGAGATACCAGCTGAAATTCCTAAACAGCAATTTGTATCTGGAACGTCATCTACAACTATGTTATTAGATTTAGGTTGGGTTCAATCAAAAGGAGAAGCAAAGCGATTAATTCAAAATGGTGGAATCAGAATCAATGAACAAAAGATTTCTGAAGATATTCCGCTTAGAAATGGTGATATCGTTCAAATGGGAAAGAGAAAATTCATGCAAGCTGAAATATTAGAAAAGAGTGAAGCTTCTAAGTGGTTGTCACAATCCGTAACTGGCACAAATAGCCTAGATGGTTTAATTAACTAATTGGAAACTAGCTTTCAAAAGCTAGACATCATTCATGTTTGGAAAAGGAAACCTGCTAAATTAGTTTAAGAAACATGAATATAAGGCCTTTTGCGAGGATCTGATATTTTTTGTCTGAGCACTTCTCTTGCAATAGGCGCCACATCACCTTCACCAAAGAATAAATATCTAAACAAATAACCAAGCGGATTGCCTTCTGTCCAGCCAAAATAAGCATGAGGCAATTTACCCGTTACTTGTCCCATATGAATAAGAAGAGCCGCAATTGCATTGGGAATAGCTGGACTGGAAGCACGCAAAATATTATGAGAACCAACTTTTATTCCTTTCACATAAAGTGGTGCATCAAAATCAGAAGCATCTCCACGTCCAATCTCAATAAAAATCAATTGTTCTTGTTGATCTAAATGATGTAATTCTCTGGACTGTTCATCTTTCTGATTATATTCTTCGATTGTATTTTCGCCTGGTCTGTGAGCCACTACATGAATAATTTGATCTTGATCCTGTTCAAGCATTTTCATGGCGGCTTCATCCAAAATCACATTGCTGATTCTGAGCTCAGTTGCCCTTAGGGAGCGTGAAATTAATGAGCTGAAAACAGTAAGCGCAATAAATAGTAAGGCAATTTTCATACCCTCTGGGCGTTCAATGACATTAATCACCGTTGTATAAACAAAAACCAAGGAGATTAAAATAAAAGGAAAACGTAATTTTGAGCGCCAAAAGGATATACAACTCGCAATCGCAGCGGAAGTCATAAGCATTAAAACACCAGTTGCATATGCCCCACCTTGAGCATCAACATCAGCTTTAAACCAAATTGTGACTACAAAAGAAATAACAATAAAAACCACAACAAGTGGTCTGGAAGCTTTTGCCCATTCTGGCGCCATACCATAGCGAGGTAAATAACGTGGGACCAGATTTAATAAACCTGCCATTGCCGATGCCCCGGCAAAACATAAAATTGAAATGGTGCTTACATCATAAACCGTTCCAAAAACTTCACCAAAATGTAAATGCGCTAAATAGGCCAAAGCACGACCATTAGCCTCTCCACCGGCATGAAATTCATATGCAGGAATTAAAACAGTTGTCGCAAAGCTGCTCCCCAAAAGAAAAACACTCATTATTACGGCTGCAGTCAAAAGTAGCTTTCGGGTGTTTTGAATTCTTTCTTTGGTATTACCTTCAATTAATGGCATAACTGCCACACCCGTCTCAAAACCAGACAAACCCAGGGCAAGCTTTGGGAAAATCAACAAACAAGCCCCTAGTATCATCAGCCAATTTGAATGGCCTTGCCAGAGATTATTCTGCCAATTAGAAATCAAATTAGGATGTTTGAAAATTTCATAAAGACTTTCAGCAACTACTATAAAGTTCAATGATAGGTAAACCGCTACCAAAAAAACTGCTATTCCAATTGCTTCTTTAAATCCCTTTAGAAAAACTCCACCCAAAGCTGCAATCAAAATAATAGTTATAAAAAGACGATTGTGAAAAATTTCTGGGATAAATTGCAAACTTTGTATAAGAGGATTTTCTAAAATATGTGCCGTCGCATCAGCTGCTGAAAGAGTAATTGTGATTATAAAATCTGTTGCTGCAAAACCGAGCAAGGCAAGAACAATTGCTTTTCCTTTCCAGCGCGGAAAGAGTTTTTCAAGCATAGATACGCTACCCTGACCGTCAGGGCTTTGCTCAGCAACCCGATAATAAATTGGCAAAGCGCAAAAAAGGGTAATAAGAACAAGAATAAGGGTTGCAATCGGTGATAAAAAGCCTGCGGCTATAAAAGCAATACCTGGCTGATAACCCAAAGTTGAAAAATAATCGACACCAGTTAGGCACATTACTTGCCACCATTTGTGGGTGTGCTCAGCTTTTCCCATTGGTCCTTGCGGATTGCGCAATTCTTGGAAAAACCATTTCTGGAAATCGATTTGAATGGAACTTAAAAGTCTGTTTTTCATTTTGCGAAAATAAACCAAGCACAAATAATACTTGAGGCAATCTCTTTTTGTTTAACTATATTTTGCTTTGACGCCTTTTCTTTGGAGAAATTGAAAATTATTTCTTTGAGCTAAAATTCACAATTATTATTCAAATCTGAAATTTCCATTTAGCAATATTTTTTAATATACACAAAATCAATTACTAAATAATTTTCAATAACAATTTCATTTTCATGAACTCACAATCTAATAATCCCTCAAAACACAAGCCAAAGTTTTTCTTAACAACGCCTCTATATTATGTAAACGCTGAACCGCATATTGGAAGTGCTTATACAAATATTGCCGCTGATGCTATATGTCGCTTTCAGAGATTAGCTGGTTCTGAAGTCTGCATGCTAACTGGTGTTGATGAGCATGGCGGAAAAATCGAAAAGACAGCTACGGATCGAGGCATAACTCCTCAAGCCCATTGTGATGAAATAACTGAAAAGTTCGTTGAGTTGTGGGAAAAATTCAATATTAAATATGATAAATTCAGTCGCACCTCAAGCGAAAAGCACAATAAAGTTGTAGAACATTTTTTTGAAAGAGTCAAAGCCAAGGGTGATATTTATCAGGCAGAGTATAAAGGTCTTTATTGTTTGGCTTGTGAAGATTTCAAAAATGAAAGAGAGCTTTTAGGGGGAGGACTTTGCCCAGTTCATCACACAAAAGTTCAAGAATATTCCGAGACAAATTATTTCTTTGCCCTCTCAAAATACTCAGATAAATTAATTCAGTTTTTCAAAGACCATCCAGATTTCATTCAACCTAAATACCGTCTACATGAAATCCAGACCTGGATTGATGAAGGATTAAAAGACTTTCCAATTTCTAGACGTTCAGTCAATTGGGGAGTTGGTATACCTAAAAGCCTAGAAGAAACTGGCGCTTTGCAAACGATTTATGTTTGGTTTGATGCTTTGCTTGGATACATTACACCTCTTATTAAAGATACTGATAAAAATAACACTGAGATCACTAAAGAGATTTTTGATAAGTTACCTGAATTTTGGCCTCCATCAATTCATGTAATTGGCAAGGATATATTGCGTTTTCACGCTGTTTATTGGATTGCTATGCTGATGTCAGCTGAATTACCGCTTCCAAAGAAATTATTTGGGCATGGATTTCTCACAAAAGATGGCGAAAAAATGGGTAAAACCCGCGGCAATATTATTGTTCCAGCAGAGCTACTCGATAAATTTGGGCTTGATGCAGTTCGCTTTTACTTTTTATTCAATATTCCTTTTGGATCTGATGGTGATTATTCAGAACAAATATTTATAGAAACGGTGAATGCATATTTAGCTAATCGTTTGGGCAATCTTTTTTCTCGTGTTCTCAAACTTTGTTTTAATAATTTTGATGGAAAAATTCCTGAAAATATTATTCTTGATTCAGGTTCAGCAATTGCGAAGCAAAGTATAGAACTGCCAAGCAAAGTAAAAGCTCACATGGATAATTTTGAAATTCATTTGGCAATCGGTGTCATATTTGATTTGATCGATAAATTGAATTTAAATTTGACGGAAATCAAGCCTTGGACTTTGTATAAAGATGAAAATCCTGCCTCAACTGAAGCTTCTCATAGAGCAGCTACCGAATGCTTGCTTGAAACCTTAGAAAGTTTAAGAATTATTGCTAATTTGTTAGAACCATTTATTCCTAATATGTCAGAAAAAATGCTTTCAGTTTTTGGTTTGAAAAATACTCAATGTTGGGCAGAATTAAATCATTGGAATTATTTGTATAAAAATTTTAATGAACATTTAAAAGGACAAACGCTTCAAGATCCTGGAATCTTATTTTCAAGAATTCAATAAGTTCAAAACAGTTTTGTTTAAAGATATTGAATTCAAAGTAAATCACAAGATTCTATAGATATAATTAAGCTCATTAAATAAAGCAATCAATATAGTACATAAACATAATAAAGGAATTTAATAAATGACAATGGGTTCACTGAATCGTGATTTTGGGAAAATGGCTGTTTTTATTGATGGTAATAATCTTTTTCATGCAGCGAGATCTATAAATATTGAAATTGATTATGCAAAATTGCTAGGAGTTTTTTGTAAATATGGTCCGGTTCTCAGAGCTTTCTTTTATACAGGTGTTGATGAAAATGCCTCTAAGCAGCAAGGCTTTTTGTTGTGGATGAAGCGCAATGGCTATAAAGTTGTACAAAAGGAATTAAAGGTTTTTCCAGACGGCACAAAAAGGGCAAATCTGGATGTGGAAATTGTTGTTGATATGATGACTTTGAGTCATTCAGTCGACACAATTGTTTTGGTGAGCGGTGATGAAGATTTTACTTATGCGCTTGACAGTATGGCCAAAAGAGGCAGGCAAATTATGTTAGCTGGTTTTAGAGTGAATACTTCTCCAATTCTTATGGATGTTGCTGATTGCTTTTTAGATTTAGAAACTTTAATTGACGAAATAGTCAAAGAGGGTGGACCGGGTATGCCTCATGATTTATATGGTACGCATACATCGACGGTCAAATCTTCTACTTTAGCCTCTCGCATTGCTGCTTCTCACAATTCTGGTACTGTTCCTATGCCTAGAGCCGAAGAAGGAATATTGGACGGAAATTAAATAGTCAGAAAAAAAGGCTTAAAGAAAAAAATAGCGCTTAGTAATATTTAAAATTAGTGATTGGAAGATTAATTTGAGAGAGAATTGATGTACCAAGTAAAGAGGTACATAGAAAATGGCAAGAAAACAATGCCCAAAATGCAAATCAACAAAGATTTTTAAAAGGGGATTCAGAATCACAAACAACGCTACCAATGCAGTTGTTGCAAGGCATGGTTTTCAAACAAGTCGAACAATTGGGTGCTGAAGGCGTACGAAGATTATACAATTCACAAATTCACTTACGCAGAGCTTAAAGAGAAATATGGTAAATCAACTCCAACTTTCAGGAAACACTTCGACAATTTGAACTTAGCTGAATTGAAAAGTGATTCAGAAG
>B570J29032_109958292_pt1 | contig 12257 bp, 13 predicted proteins | sample LakMenEpi16Nov12_FD_29032 | JGI IMG/M metagenome (IMG submission 29032)
CGCTCTTGGTCAGCGCTGCTCATTGTGCTTCCGGGACTAGTTGGTTGATTCGATTGGCCGCCCGCTACAGGCATGGCTGGAGGTGCGGCAAACGCGCGACGCTCGACGCCGGACGCCGCCCAACTGTCACGGAAGATATCGTTAGCGCAGATGTCGCAGTTTTTGTACTCTTCGGTCAAGCGGGGATCCGAAAAGCCCCATTTGTTCTTCAGATCCAACAATTCTTGGCTCTTCTGTTGATCCAAGTAGCTGACATGCCCCAATTGACGAGCCAACATCAGAATGCGGCAGTAAGCGTCCAGGATCTCGGTCCACCAGTAAGCCTTTTCCACATCTTCACCGAAGCTGACCGTGCCGTGATTGGCAAGAATCATTACGTTGCACTTGCTGACAAACGGAATGATCGTATCAGCAAAGGCCTGGCCACCGGGAGTTTCGTACTTGGTGATGGGAACATCGCCTAAGAAGACTTCCACTTCGGGCAAAACACATTGCGGAATCGGCTCACGGGCCACTGCAAAGGCGGTAGCATGAGGCGGATGGCAATGGACTACCGATTTGATATCGGATCGTTGGCGATAGATTTCCAAGTGCAATAGCGCCTCGCTGCTGCGCTTCTTTCGCCCCGCGATTTGTTTGCCGGTCATGTCGATGGTGCAAATATCATCAGGCTTCAGAAAACCTTTGGATTGCATCGTCGGTGTGCACAGAACTTCGTTTTCGCCAATGCGGACCGAAATATTGCCATCATTTGCAGCGGCAAAGCCTTTGTTATACAGCCGCAAACCAATGTCGCAGATGTCTTGCTTGATCTTGTGAACGTTTAGCATCGTGGATGACTTTCGTTTCTGGATATTACTAAAAGTAGGTTTTAATTGCTTAAAGGCAGGTTTGTCTGAGGAAACGTGTTACGGTTTCGGTAGTTTCAATTGTGTCAGGACGTTGGCATCGATGTGTATTTCGTCCAAGATAGCTGAACAATAGGCGTCTACTGCTTTCAGGTCAGGTCGGAACGGCTGCGCCGCTTCAGCTCCGTCGCTGACTGCAATCAGATTGCCAATTCCAGCGCCCAGGTCATCCCAAACGATGACCAAATCGGGTTCATCGGGTAGCGTGCCAGTTAGCGTGGCCTGCTCCTGTGGCTGAGTTGCCAAGAGACGCGCGGATTGGTAACCCGGATGGCAGCGGCTGAGCGTCACACTGCCTAGAACCTGATGAATTCTCATTTTGACCTCCCGCTGAATCGCCCATCGAGCGAAGACCAAGACTGAATCAATCTTGCCACTTGGTATCCAGACCAGCGCCGATCGTCGACCACCAGTACATTGGGATGGCACTGGCCGACCGCCTGAATTAATTCTGCTGGATGATGCAGTCCGATAGCTCGTAGCCGTTGTTGGCCGCCTGTCATACATGCCATGGCCGCAGCATAGGGTTCCAACGAACACCAAACGGCTCGGGTATCTTGCTGCCAATCATGGAGTATTTGTTGCACTAGCTCCACAGTCGTCAGGTCAGTCGATCTAGCCCGCACCGGAATCCCCTTGACGACGGCCATGATCGTCTTCAGTTTGTCACTGCCAGCGATCAATTGAAAGCTGTGATCCGATGGTGAATCGGCTTCGGCTGCTTGAACCGTCAAGCGAGGATTGTTCGTTGGCCGCTCGCCAACCCGGGCAAGTCGAACGTTGCGTCGGCGGAGTTCATCGCTGACAGCGGGAGTCACAAGCGCCTTCTTGCCAATCTGGACTGTGTGTATGCCTGACAGTCGATCCTGGACTTCGGACAGGCTGATCACGCCCGAGGCTAGATGCAAAACGCCATCGCATGCTTTGGTTTCACCGACACCTTTCGCCATGCCATCGTTGGCGGTTCGTTCCTGAGAACTTTGAACTACCAATGTGTCAGCGCGCAGACGCTGTACGACCAAGCGTACGATCTGTTCGATGTCATTAGAGATGGCGGAAGACATAGCGATTCAAGGGTCGTTGAGTGATTTATACTGATTAAACATCCAGGATGCCCAGGACGGCCCAGCGGATGGGCGAGTTCTGAACACCAAAAATCTCACGAATGGCCGCACCGTCGCTGGTCAACATCACTCGATCACCTGGCCCGGCTCCCAGGCGGTCAACGGCCAAAGTTGGCGGACCATCTGGTGACTGGCCATCAGCGGCCAGTGGCTGAGTCACTAGCAGCTTGTGCGATTGGAGCGAAGCGTGTTTTACCGTCGAATGTGTATGCCCGACGACCATTGCTGCTTGCATGTTTTTGCGGTGCTGTAAAGTTGAGCTAAGGGGTGTTTCCAAAGGCAATCCAATAGACTGCCTGTTGTCCTACCAAGCGGGGCCACCAAGTATCCACAGGTCGTCGATCAGGCTGCAGCGGCGCTCTCGCGTGAACGTCAGTGGAGTGGTCACGCCTTCTCCGGTGGGGCCAGCGATGGAGAAGGACAGATAGCCTTCACCACCCAGTCCCAATCCAGCCATACAAGGACCATTCTTGATAAACAAGGTGGTATCCAAGGCTCGCGCCATCTTAGTCATGTTGTTCACATTGCGAGAGTGAATAATGCTGGTGTGGCGATATCCGTGTTCGTAATGTTGAGCCAGTTCAATCGCCTGATCGATATTGCGGCAGCGAACAAATGGCAGGAACGGCATCATCTGTTCAACAGATACAAAAGGATGATTGGACGGAGTCTCGCCAAAAATCAATTCGACATTGGCATCCACTTGCAGTCCGGCGGCTGCGGCTAGCTTGCTGGCATCTTGGCCTAGCAATTCTTTGGTAGGAGCCAAGTGCTTGTCATCGCCCACTGTCTGAAACGCAGCGGCGGTTAAACGTTCGATCTGGCTGGAGTTGAGTCGGACCGCTCCGGCACGCTCCATGGCGGCCATCATCGCATCAAAAACCGAGTCTACTACGAAGACCTCTTTCTCCGCAATGCACAGCAGGTTGTTATCAAACGAAGCGCCTTGGATCATACTGCGTGCAGCGCGATCCAAATCAGCCGTTTCGTCCACGACCACCGGAGGGTTGCCTGGCCCAGCAACAATGGCCCGCTTGCCGCTGTTGAGTGCTGCTCTTGCTACGGCAGGACCGCCAGTCACACAGATCAGCGACACGTCACGGCTCTTAAATATCGCACTAGCCGATTCCAAAGTGGGTTCGGTGATCACACAAATTAAATTATCGATGCCGATGTCTTCATAGATGGCTTGATTAAAACGTTTGACACCTTCAGCAGCCACTTTCCGACCGCTAGGGTGAGGATTGACGACCAGCGTATTGCCACCGGCAATCATGCTGACCGCATTGCCGGTAATGGTGGGAAGCGAATGAGTCACAGGAGTGATGGCACCGACAACTCCAAAGGGAGCGTGTTCGATTACCGCGAGACCACGATCACCACTGTATGCCTGAGTGGTCAAGAATTCGGTACCAGGCGCTCGGCGTCCCAGAGTCTCCAGTTTTTCGATCTTGTGCTTCAAGCGACCGATTTTGGTTTCGTTCATTTCCATCGTGCCCAGTTCGACCGACTGGCTGATCGAAATGCGACGAATGTGTTCGATAGCTTTCTTGCGATCATCCATGGATCGAGTGCGTAACTGCTCGAAAGCTTTTCTAGCAGCAGCGGCAGCACGATCGGCACAAGTGAACTGACCAAATCGTCCCGAATCGGAACTGGAAGAAGCTGTGGAAGCCCGCGAATCAGGACGGCTTCGAACTTCGGAAAGCACCTGTGTCACGACGCTACGAATTAGGTCTTCGCTGATTTGCATGATAGGTAAATGGATGAAAATAAAAGGAAATCGGAATAAATAAAATTTTGGTGACTAAGAGCTACTGACGGCTGTAGACCGACTTTTTCTCGATGTTCACTGAGTCCACAATGCCGATGACCACACAGTCGATGGGCAGTTTTTGAGTCTCAGGCGTGAATCTCGCGCTGCTACCTTGCACGATCAACACAAAGTCGCCAACGCCCGCTCCCAAGGTGTCCACTGCAATGAACGTGCGGCCTGTGGTGAGCAGTTGTTCGCGCGTGGCAGGGTCCAAACGATAGGGTTCAACAACCAGCAACTTTTGTCCTCGCATCGTTTCCACTTTTTGAGTTGAAACGACCGATCCGGTTACTTTGGCAACAAACATGATTGGTTCAACCGATTAGGTGCGAAATCCCGTTCTGGGAATTTCTGGTTATGTGCTTGGCCGGCAGAACCTGACAGGCTCTGCAGGGTCAGTGTCGCCGGGTTAGGCCGACTTCTGGTCGTTCGTAAGCGCTTGGATGGTTTGACGAGCGACGATCAATTCTTCGTTGGTAGGAATCGTCCAAATCTGAACGCGACTTTCCGGCGATTCGATTCGCTGCTCGGAACTACGGACTGTCGAATTCAAAGATTCATTTAACTTGATGCCAAGTTCATGCAGACCACTGCAAACGGCCGCGCGAATCCGAGCTGCGTTTTCGCCGATACCTCCGGTGAAGACCAAAGCATCGCATCCGCCCAGCGCGACCAACATGCCACCCAACTGTCGACGAATCTCTTCGGTGTAGACCTCCAGTGCAAGTTGCGCGTCCTGGTTGCCGGCATCTGCGGCCGCTTCCAGATCTCGCACATCGCCGCTGATGCCTCCCGACAGACCCAGCAGACCAGCCTGGGTCGACAAGGTTTTGAGCATCTGCTGCAAGTCTTGGCCGCTGTGCTGCATCAGCATGGGAAGACAGAAGGGATCCAGGTCGCCCACGCGATTATTTTGTGGAAGACCCGTCTGTGGGCTCATGCCCATCGTGGTGGCTACGCTTTGACCGTTGCGAATGGCGCACAGACTGCTGGAACCACCCAAATGACACGAGATGACTCGTGCATCCGAGCGGCCTAACAACTGGGCAGACCGCCAAGCGATGTAACGATGACTGGCACCGTGGAATCCCCACTTGCGAATGGGCAGCGAGTCGTTCCACTCCTTCGGCAAGGCATACAATCGTCTGGCTTCCGGAATGGATCGGTGGAAGTCAGTTTCAAAGGCGGCTACCAATGGAATATCAGGTACAGTCGATGCCAATTGTCGCATAGCCGCCAGATAAGGCGGATTATGAGCTGGCGCGACCGAGCTAACCTGCTGCATGGCATCAAGCACTTGTTCAGTGATGCGGAAGACGCCTTGCATCCGACCGCCATGCACCGCCTTGAAGCCGATCGCAGCGATCTGATCTGCGCTGGTCAAGCAGCCATGGACCGGATCGGTCAACTGGCTGATGCAAGCGCGGACTGCGGCTCCATGATGGGGCACATCCAGTTCCATCGAGTACTTCGACTGGCCGATCTCAACAGTACAAGGGCAGTTCTTGGAGCCGATGCGTTCGACTCCCCCGCGAGCCAGTTGGCTTGCAGGCTGTCCCTGTTGTTCCATCGACATATCGAACAATCGATACTTGAAGCTGGTGGAACCCAAGTTGGCGACCAGTACTTTCATCCCTGCTCCCAAGGCACATGCCTGAGTGTGGTGACTTGAACTGGCGAAGGCGTCTGTAGGCGGCGCGACCTGTGCGTGCTCATGCGAGTCGGCGGATTGTCGCGCTGCCGATGAGCCTACGCAAAAAAAGCCTTTGCCAGACCTTCGGCTGGGCGTGGAATGATATGGCTGCTGACCAGTTCGCCCACTTGAGCGGCTGCGCTGGCACCAGCTTCAACGGCCGCACGTACGCTGCCCACGTCACCACTAACTACTGTGGTCACCAAGCCGCCGCCAATGTCGACTCGCTTGACAATTTCCACGTTAGCCGCTTTGACCATGGCGTCGGTGGCTTCAACCAGAGCCAGTAGGCCCTTTGTTTCGATCAGTCCAATTGCATTTTGCATAATATGATTAACCTAAAGAAAATGTTGTGTACTTTTTGGAAAAGGACATGCTGTACCAGCCCGCCCTCGAGCGAAGTGAGTTAAATGACTAACTTCAAGACCTTGCTAAGATCTTGATGAGGACGTGCGATCACCTGGACGCTCACAACTTCGCCAACGCGTCCAGCCGCAGCGGCTCCAGCGTCGGTCGCAGCTTTGACGGCCGCTACGTCACCGGAAACAAATGCAGAGACTAGGCCGCTGCCGACCTTGTCCCAACCCAAAAACTGCACGTTGGCAGCTTTCATCATGGCATCAACCGCTTCGACCAAGGAAACAAATCCTTTGGTCTCGATCATGCCTAGTGCTTCTGAAATTTGTGCCATATTCGGTTTTCTCCTCGTGTTTGGCATGGTGGATTCGGCCACTTTCGGGCCGCGGTTAAAGTCTTTCCAGTTAAATTGCGATTGATAGACACGTATCCATCAACCGTTCCTCTCATTCATCAATCGGCAAACAATGACCGCTTGACTGTGTGGTTCATTTTGCGGCTCCTAGTGTGCCGCTTGGGATTTGCATTTGCACTCCCCTTGACGCTTTAGCACTACTTCTGAGGCCGCATCCAGGTTACAGGCATTTCCCTCGTCGGTATCAATATGTACTTCCAGCTTGGCATTAGCATCGGCCCGCACTAGAACGTCGTCGAACGAAATGGTGCATTGAGGGCTCTTGACCTTCAGGATCATCAGATCCCCGTTGGATACTCCGTAGTGGGCAGCATCTTTCAAATTGATGTGAACATGCCTGGCCGCGCGGATGACGCCCTCTTTCAATTCGACCGCTCCGGCCGGCCCAACCAGGACGCAACCAGGTGTTCCTGCGATATCGCCTGAGTGGCGGACTGGTGCGTCGATGCCCAGCGATATCGCATCAGTTAAAGCTAGTTCCACTTGGCTGCGCGGGCGCGTTGGACCTAGCACTCGCACTTCGGGTAGCATGCGCCTGCGAGGCCCGACGATCATTACTGTCTCTTGCGCTGCGAAGAATCCGTCTTGATACAGCGGCTTGCCAACCGTTAATCGATGGCCTTTGCCGAATAGCTGCTCGACGTGTTCATCGGTCAAATGAACGTGTCGCGCCGAGATGCTAACTCGAAGGTCCGGAGTCGCAGGGGAAGCGGATGAGGCCGACTGCTGCGCGGAGTTGGCGACTTGGCCAGCAGCACGCAAAACGATTTGTCGTACCAGGGCTTCAACGTGAGCCCGATCGATGGCGGTTGTGACTGTTGGTGATTGGTTCATGCTTGAGGCTGTTGCAGCAACGGTGTGAAAATTGATTTACTGAGTATCGGCTGTGGTGAGTGTTGGTGAATCGGTGCCGCTTTTGGCTGAATCAGCGATCACCAAGTGGACTGCCGCACCCCGCAATTGAGCACGCCAAGATTCGTCCAATTCATCATCGCTAACCACGGCGTCCACTTGATCTAGCGGGCATAATTTGGCCAGCGAACTTTTGCCAAATTTGCTGCTGTCCGCCACCACGATGGTGCGGTCAGCACACTGCATCATCGCTCGTTCGGTCTCGACCAACATCAAGTTGCTGTTGTAGTAGCCGCGTTGGTCCGCGCCTGCAATGCTCAGTACGGCGGTTTGTACATTGAGCGAACTGAGCATCTGATTGGCATAGGGGCCCAGGGTAACTGCTGTTCGACTGTGGACGTAGCCACCAAGAACAACTAGATCTACCTGGTCATTCGAAGCGAACAGACTGGCCAGCGGAAGCGAATTGGTAACGATCTGTAATGGCCGACCAACCAACTGCTTGGCCAGTTCATACGTGGTACTGCCACCATCCAGCAGAACCGTATCGTGATCTTCGATCATCTGGCTAACGGCCATGGCTATCTGCCGCTTCTTATCCCACTGCTCGGCCCTTCGGTGTTCGAACAGTTTCAAAGAGGCGGTTGGGCCGGTTGCAAAAACACCACCATGGGTCCGGTGGGCTTCGCCTTCTGCTTCCAGGTAATCCAGATCACGCCGGATCGTAGATTCGCTAACCTCTAAAGCCGCTCGGAGTTCAGGAATTGATGCAAATCCCTGGTTGCGAATCAGCTCGCGCAGTTTAGCTCTACGAACTTCAGTAACACCAATTGTGCTCAAACCCCGCCACTCCAGTGCCCATTCGCGACTGAAATCGATCTTTGTTTCCATCAATTCTACCACGAATGCGAGCATTTACAATCATCGAAATGACTGAATTCTGGCAAAATATAGGATATTTATAGAGTTTGCGAGGCGTTTTGAGGTTCTATTTACCGAATTGGGGTGTCTTGTGATCGAAACTTGTCAAATCTGAGCCGCTTTCTGGCGGAATCTGCCAATACGATCCAGGCGGTGGCCGCTTGCTTGCAGTGATCGGAACATTCCAGGTAGAATCGCAGTTCTTGCTATTTCCTGCCATCGATGATAAATCGTAGCTCTGCCGCCTGCCGAAGCAGATATTGTAGAGAACGCACTTTCATTGCCGAAAACAGCTTGGAATCGGCTGTGCGTTTTATCGATCAAGTCAAACTAGCCAGCGATTTCGGTGATTTCTACGCGAGTGTACTGCTGGCGGTGGCCGGTTCGGCGCTTGTAGTTCTTACGGCGTTGGAACTTCTGAATGTACAGTTTCTCGCCTTTTTCGGTACCCAGAACTTTGGCTGTAACCTTCGCTCCTGCAATTTGGGGGGTTCCAAGCTTTAGCCCTTCATCACCACCAATGGCTAGAACGCTAGAAAATTCGAAGGTGTCGCCTTCATTTAGGCTGGATCGCAAGTCGATGTCAATTCTTTGCCCTGGTTGGACTTTTAACTGGCGAGCACCGTCTAATACAATCGCGTACATTTAAGAATTCTCTTCGCAAATTAGCCCACATGGGGCCTTCAAAAGTGATAGGGCCGACCTGTGATTGCTCATCCTAGAGCATTTGGCTGCCGGTCGTAAAAACGCAGATTTTAGCGGACTCAGGTTTGGTCGTCGAGGCCTAAATGGGGGCGAATTGGGAAGTCGTTCGGCAAGTCGACATCTCGCCATTAGTCACCCCGTTGGGCAACACTATGAAGCATTCTTAGCCCGGGAATTGACGAGTTTGGAGACGTTGTGGAACTCGCCAGTGTTCCAGTATTCAACGAAAGAAAGGGGCTCTGGAGAGAAGAATGAGGATCTCTGGCGAGATTCACTACAAAATGCTTCACAGCGTTGCCCTTCGATGCTGGCCGAGTTTGTCAAATTAATTGCCTGGAGTTTCGACCGATGATTCTCGGCAGACAAGCCCAGTGTACAATGCAGCCTTCGCTCGATTCCTAGGAAAGTTTCAGGAAATGATGAGAACAGTTAGAAAAGTAACGCGAGAATGGCTCGGAGGACCTTTGGCGGTCTTGCTGGCGATCCTTGGGGGCTCATCGGCTTTTTCGCAAAGCTGGCGAGAATTTCGAGGTGATCAGGCTAATGGACTATCGCTTTCCAGCAATCTGCCGTTGGAATGGAGTGAGCAGGGTAACGTGCTGTGGAAAAGGGATATCCACGGACGCGGGTGGTCGTCGCCCGTCGTTGATGGCAACCAGATCTGGCTGACCACGGCGACGGAAGATGGCCTGAAAATGTATGTTATTTGCGTCCAATTGGATTCAGGTGCCATTTTGCACGATCAATTGGTATTCGAAAACGCTCAGGTTCAACCCGACTATCATGTCACGAACAGCTATGCTTCGCCAACTCCTGTGATTGAAGGTGAGTGCGTTTATGTTCATTTTGGCGCGTATGGCACAGCCTGCATTAGCCAAAATGATGCACGGGTCGTCTGGCAGCGTCGCGACCTGCCCTGCAATCACTATCGAGGCCCCGGCAGCTCGCCGATCGTTCATAAAGATTTGCTGATTTTTCACATGGATGGGTTTGATTACCAGTACGCCATAGCCCTGGATCGGCACACTGGCCAAACCGTATGGCGAGCGGACCGGCAGGTCGAATATGGAACCGATGACGGGGATCAGTATAAGGCTTTTTCGACCCCTCTGGTGATTACGACGGAAGGTCGTGATCAGTTGATTAGTCCGGCTAGCATGGCCTGTTTATCGTTGGATCCCATGACCGGAAAGGAGTTGTGGCGAGTGCGTTATCGTGAGCATTCGACTACGGTTCGCCCGCTGTTTGATGGCCAGCGGCTCTATTTGAGTACCGGATTTAGCAAGGCAAAGATGTTGGCCGTTCGAGTAGATGGCACAGGCGATGTGACAGACACTCATTTGGATTGGCAACAGCACAAAGGAGTGGGTTCCAAACCCAGCCCGGTTCTTGTGGGCGATGATTTGTGGGTGATTACCGATGACGGAATTCTTTCGCGTTTCAATCGCCATACAGGTCAATCCGACTGGCAGCATCGGCTGGGCGGCAAGTTTAGTGCGTCGCTAGTCGCTTCACAGGCACACCTAGTGGCCGTCGATCACGACGGTTTGGGGTATGTTTTCTCGATTGGCACTCAGCCCCAACTTGTCAGCGAGAATCGTCTACCGGAAGGCTGTAACGCTTCGCCTGCGATCGTAGGTGACAGCCTGATCTTGCGTACCAACAGCGCGCTATATCGTATAGGCACTAACGAAGCGTTCGAAAATAAATCACCTGACTTGCCATCAGCCGGATTGCGGTAACACCCGGTTTTCTCAGCAACTGGACGCATCCTACTTCCAATTCTCTCCCGCAGAACGATTCAACTCGACTCGTGATCGAAGTGACAAACCTCCTATGTTATCAGTGTTGAAAATTGACGGTTAGCCATCTGCCGCTGGAAAATAGACTCGTGTATATTTGAAGATCTTGGAATTGCCATAACGCCAGTACTCAACTTTTTGAACAGCGATGAACGCGCCACCGTCGACCGATTTCTTTTCGAAAAATGAATTTCTAATTCGCCGGCTTCATTCCCTGAGCGGATTGATACCGGTGGGAGCCTACATGGTTGTTCACCTGCTGGTGAACGCTTCATTGCTAAATGGGCCAGCCACTTTTCAGCAGAACGTCAATTCGATTCATGCACTGGGCAAGCTGCTGCCGCTGGTGGAGTGGACGTTTATTTTCGTGCCCATTCTGTTTCATGCCATCGTGGGTGTCTGGATCGTGTATACGGGCAAGTCCAATACTGCGCAGTATCCTTATGCAGCCAATTGGCGATATACTCTCCAACGTGCAACAGGTATGGTGGCAATAGTCTTTATCTTTCTGCACGTTTTTCATCTACATGGTTGGATTCATGCCGACTGGTTTAAGACAGGCGTTGCCGAGCCGCTGGGCATGGCAAACTTTAGACCCTATAACGCGGCCAGCACGCTAGCAATGGCGCTGAGCGGTTGGGGGTGGCCTGTCTTCTATCTTGTGGGTGTCGCTGCCTGTGTGTATCACTTGGCCAATGGAATTTGGACCATGGGAATTACCTGGGGGCTGTGGGTCACACCGCAATCACAAGCAAACGCCTCCAAGGTCTGCGGGCTGGGTGGCATTCTACTGATGTTGGTGGGAATCGCCTCAATCGCTGGAGCAAAAATCACGAATGTCGACGAAGCTCGATCCATAGAAGACTCGATGTACCAGTCACGGATTGAATCCAAAGAGTTAGTGGATACGCCCCACAAGCGTTCCAAAAAGGTGGAAGCCGAGCCGTAGTCGGAAGGCTAGAGTATGGATGTTGGAGTCGTAGGAATCCGCCTGCTGAACATCTTGCGATGGACACGCGGGGTAGTTGGTGACGCTTAAAAGTCTATAGAGCATTATCTGAGTACAGTTAGCAATGGCAGTAAAGAGAGTAGTAATAGTAGGCGGTGGCTTGGCTGGTTTAGCGGCCACGATGAAGCTGGCCGAACTTGGCATCGCGGTGGATCTGATCAGCTTGACACCTGTGAAGCGCTCGCACAGCGTGTGTGCTCAAGGTGGTATCAACAGTTGCAATGATCAAACTCGGCAACTTGGGGACTCGGAATGGAATCACCTGGACGATACTGTCTACGGTGGCGACTTTTTGCAGCACCAGCCACCCGTCAAGGAAATGGCATATTGGGCCCCCAAAGTGATCGATCTGATGGATCGTTTGGGAGTGACATTTAATCGCACGCAAGAAGGTTTTATTGATCGTCGCCGATTTGGTGGTACGCTGTTTAAGCGAACCGCGTTTGCGGGGGCCACAACTGGACAGCAGTTGCTTTATGCTTTGGATGAACAGGTGCGACGATGGCAAACCGACGGGCTAGTGCGTAAGTTCGAATTTTGGGATTTCTTAGGTCCTATTCAAGATCAGTCAGGGCGATGCGTGGGAGCAGTTGCTCAAGACATGGTGTCGATGCAGATTAGAACTTTTCCTGCCGATGCTACTGTCGTAGCCACT
>B570J29032_109958291_pt1 | contig 12256 bp, 14 predicted proteins | sample LakMenEpi16Nov12_FD_29032 | JGI IMG/M metagenome (IMG submission 29032)
TTTGTTGAATTAATGCTTCTAAAATTTGCGGATTATTGACATCATCAATTTCAAAATAAACCACTTGATGATTTTTACTTTTTAAATGCGAGGCAAAATTCCGCATACTTAAAAAGAAAGCCACTACTTTTTGAATGTGATGTTTCACATAATCGGTTTCCTGACGCATTTCTGCCAAGAGATAAATGATATTTTCATCGGTCTGCTGCAACCAAGAATGGTTGTGATTTAGTTGATCACCGAGAAGAAGTCGAAGTGTTTTCATTTTTTTTGTTTCAGGTTTCAGGTTTAAAGTTTCAGGTTTCAAGTTGAGAGTTGCTCGGTGAAATTTTTAAATTCGTGTTAATCCGTGAAATTCGTGTCAACTCTTTTGTTCAGGTTCCGCATGACTTGAAACTTGACTCGAGGCGGAGCCGAACAGAGCGTAGCTAAACTTGAAACCTGAAACAATTTTAACCCAACCATAATTTCTGATATTCCCCTTTCGCATCATACATTTCCGCTTGGCGTTTAATATTAAATTTTCGATCTCTCGGGTCATTTCCAATACCTGAATTATAGATCCAATTACCGTAATTCGAATGTACATCATAATCAATCAACATGCTTTCAAAATAGGCTGCTGCCACCCGCCAATCTTGCTCCCATTCTTTCGCCCAAAAACTCGCCACATTTTGACGGCCACGATTACTCATGAAGCCGGTTTGTTGCAATTCAATCATATTGGCATTTACAAATGGTTCATTGGTAGTGCCGTTTTTCAATTGTTCAAAAGCTTTTGAATGGAAATTCCAATTGTATTTTTTTTCTAAAATACCCTCAAGTTGAAAAATTTTGTTTCCGTGTTTTAGCGAAATATATTTAAAATAATCCCGCCATATTAATTCGAATAGCAACCAATAGGTGTCTTCATTTTTGCAAATTTCTTGCTCGTATTGTTGTACTTCCCAGTAAATGGTGCGAGCAGAAATACTGCCGTTTGCCAACCAAGGCGAAAATTTCGAACTATAGTCGGTTCCAATCAATCCGTTTCGGGTTTGTTTATAAGACGACAAATTTTCGGTTTCAAAAAAATAATTTTCTAATCGTTTCATCGCTATTGATTCGCCACCCTGAAACGGAAAAGCGGAGTTGAGATGAGTTTCAAAACTTTTCAAACCTAAATCCACCAAAGAAATACTGAAAAAATTTGGTTGAATCCAATTGGAATCTGGTCGCTTTTCAATTGAAACAGTTGGTCTGACTTTTACAGTTGCTTCGCATTTTTTTCTGAAAACAGTAAAAACCTCCGGAAGTTCATTAAAATCCGAATACGGAATATCATCGGGGTGAAATAGAAATTGGTCGTATGTTTCTATCCATTTGATAGTTGAATTTTGATTTATGACTTTGTCATTAACGTTGACCTCTTCACTTGTCCATTCTTTTTGAAGAAAAACAGTTGAAACTGAATGTTCTTCAATCAATTTTGGAATGATAACCTCCGGTTTTTCATAAAATACGAAAAGCGGAATGTTTTTTTCTTTCAACGAATGATAGAGTTCAAAAACGGTTTCCAATAAAAATTGAGCTCTAAATTTTTCAGTTTTTTTAAAGCCGTATTTGGTTTCAGCAAAATGCCGCGGATCTAAACAATAGACAGCCAAAATTTTTCCGCCTTTTTTGCAAGCTTCAAAAAGAGAGGTGTTGTCATGCACTCGTAAATCATTTCGAAACCAAACTAGATTGTTCATTTAATTGGAATTTGGAATTTAAGAATTGGAATTTTTACTTCTTCTACACCGCTCACTGCAATACAAAACCTCCTCCCAATTCTTCTCCCATTTTTTACGCCAGGAAAAAGGCAATTCGCATGTTTTACAATTTTTTTCAGGTAGGTTTACTTTTTTATGAGCCATTTTACAACATGGATTTGGTTGGAATATTTTGGCGAGCATATTCAAAACGATCGACTAATTTTGGAACACAGTAGCCATCTAATCCATTAATCGTAGCTACATTTTCTAAATCCAAACGCAACCAATGATCATTTTGAATCAAATTTTCTTTGATAAACAAATGTTCAATAGAAGCAATGATATGAATGGTGCCGTTTTCCTTAATTTCATATTCGTTGAGGTATTTGCATAAAATTTGAACCGGACTATTTTTTACAAAAGAAATTGAAATGCCATCATAATATTCTTCCTCCAAATTGGTTTGATTAAATTCGGAAATGGTTTCATCATAATTTGCTGAAGAATGATGAGCATCGACAATCATATTTTCGGTTATGTGATTGACTGTAAAAAAACCTAAATCTTTAATGTTTTTGTAAGTATTTCTGGGAACAGTCGTTGGTCGAAGTATGAATCCTACTAAAGCCGGATCGCTTCCCAAATGGGTAACGCTGCTAAAAACAGCAACATTAGATATTCCTTCAATAGTCTTTGTAGCTATTAAGTTGGCCGATTTGTAACCCGTGCAGCTATTTATTAAATTCAAACGGGGAATTTTTGGTAGACTCTGAAACGACTCTTTAGAATAGGATAGCATTATTATTTTTTTCAAAGATATAAAATGTTTAACATAAAATAAAAAATGTTAAACAAAATTAAAGTTCTAAATAAAATTTTAGAAATTGACAAGCTTTTATTCTCTTAGTTATCCGTACTTTTGTATTCCAATTTTTGATTTTTTATCATGCAAACTCCTCAGAAAATTGCCGTTGTTGGTTCCGGATTAGTGGGAACCTTATTGGCAATATACCTTAAAAAATTAGGGCACACCGTTCATGTTTTTGATCGAAGTGCAGATATCAGAACCGTTGAATTTTCAGGGCGTTCTATTAATTTGGTGATGTCAAATAGAGGTTGGAAAGCACTGGATGATATTGGCTTGACCGAGGAAATCAAAAAAATCGGAATACCCGTGGATAAACGTGCGATTCATTTACAAGATTCAAAACTAACGTATCAAAATTACGGCAAGGAAGGGGAGGCTATTTATTCACTTTCGAGAGGTGTTTTGAACCGAAAAGTGATTGATTTGGCAGAAGCCGAAGGAGTTGAATTCTTTTTTGAACATAGAATTTGGGATGTAACTTTATCTGATGCCACTTTGCATATTGGCGAAACAGAAAGAGGCGAGTGGACCGATTTAAAATACGATAAAGTTTTTGGTGCCGATGGTGCGTTTTCTAGAATTCGTCACCGCATGCAACGCCAAAGTATGTTTGATTATTCGCAAAAGTTTTTGAGCATTGGTTACAAAGAATTACATATTCCCGCCAATGCAGATGGAACGTATAAAATTGATAAAAACTCCTTACACATTTGGCCTCGCGGTAATTTCATGTTGATGGGATTGGCTAATTTAGACGGTTCGTTTACCTGTACACTTTTCATGCCTTTTGAGGGAGAAAATTCCTTTGAAAGTTTACACGACGAAAAGACGTTGGTTGAGTTTTTTGCAAAATACTTTCCGGATACTAAAGAAGTGATTCCTGATTTGGTGGAAGATTTCTTTAAAAATCCTAAAAGTTATTTGGTAACGATGCAATGTTATCCTTGGACACATAACGATAAAGTTGCTTTGATTGGCGATTCGTGCCATGCAATTGTTCCTTTTTACGGTCACGGAATGAATGCCGGTTTTGAGGATATCACAGTTTTGAATGAAATGATTTCAAAGTATGGCGACGATTGGGAAACCATTTTTGATGAATACCAAAAATCCCGAAAACCCAATGCAGATGCAATTGCCGAACTTTCGTATCGCAATTTCATGGAGATGAGTGCTAAAACCGCCGACGAAAAATTCTTACTGCAAAAGAAAATAGAAAAATGGTTTTCTGATAAACACCCTGAAAAATGGCTGCCACTCTACAGCCGAGTAACCTTTAGTTTACAACCTTATTCGGAAGCACTAGCCATTGGCGATTTCCAAAATAAAATAATGGAAGAAGTGATGCAAATGGAAAATATTGAGGCAATTTGGGATAGTGTAGAAGTAGAGAATAAGATTATTTCGCTTCTTTCAAAATAAATTACACTTCCTCTCGATTTACCTTTTCAAAATCAAAAGCAGGTTTACAAATAGCAATATATTCACACACTTCCTCAAAAGGATTAGAATATTGAACGCGAGTGTTTTTCTCAATTTTGATGGATTGACCGGCTTCTAAAATTAGTACTTCGTCCTCAATGATAAATTGTTTTTTGCCTTTGATAACATAAGTATATTCATCAAACTCTGGCGTTTGAAAAGGCTCACTCCAATTGGGCGGGGCAATCATGTGAGCGATGGAAATTTCAGTGTTGCCGTCCGAAGCTTTACCAAAATGTTCTTCGATTAACTTTCCATCAGTTGTTGGAACGATGAATGGCGATTTTTGGATTTTATATTTTTTCATTTCTTTAGTCATTGCGAGGAACGAAGCAATCTCATAATCTACCTCCTCTTGTTTTAAATTGTCATAATATCAATTATACTTTCATAAAGATCGTTCCACAGGGGATTAAAGTCTTGAATTAGTTTGATTTTTGTAGCTCTAGATCCCGCTTTTAATTGTTTTTCTCTAGCAATTGCATCTCCAATCATTTGAAATTGTTCGTAATAGACTAATTTGTTTAAATTATATCTTGCAGAAAATGAGTTTTCATATCTTTTTTCTTTGTGTTCTAAAATTCTCTTTGGTAAATTAGAAGTAACACCAATATACAAGGTGTTGTTATATTTATTAGTCACAATATAAATAAACCCGGTTTTCATACTTTCCAAACTTTATGAGATTGCTTCGTTCCTCGCAATGACTTACTTCCTAAAAATAAAATAAACCGCCAGCACCAAAAAGCACATTCCCACAAAATGATTCCATTTAAAGGATTCTGTCTTAAAGAAAAGCATCGAAAAAATTACGAAAATCACTAACGTAATCACTTCCTGAATCACTTTTAACTGCAAAAGTGAAAACGGTCCGCCATTTCCTTCATATCCAATTCGATTCGCCGGAACTTGAAAGAAATATTCAAACAAAGCCAAACCCCAACTGATTAATACAATCGTAATCAGTCCGGCGTTTTCAAACCACTTCAAATCTTTAAATTTCAAGTGACCATACCACGCCAAGGTCATGAAGATGTTGGAAAGTATAAGTAGCCCAATCGTCAAAAATCCTTTCATAAAACCATTCTAAAATTGTCAAATTTTCAAATTGACTCATTGACACATCGACACATTGACTCATTGACACATTGACTCATTGACACATTGACTCATTTATTTTTTAAACATCTTACTCAAAATTCCCAAAGCACCTCGAATAAAAGTCGCACTGGTTAATACTTTTACCACCGCTTTTGTGGCTTGACTTTCGGGAGCTCGTCGAGTTGAGGTGGTTGTAGTTTTTTGAGCTTCTTTTTGTTTAGCCGCTTCATCCGCCTGCTTTTCGGCCTGTTCTTGAGCAGCGTTAATTTTATTGCTTAAAATTTCAAAAGCACTTTCGCGGTCAATCACTTCATTGTATTTTTTTGCCAATTTAGAACTTGCTATGTGTGAATCAACTTCGGGTTGCGTCAATACATCCATGCGACTCATTGGTGCTCGTAGCATCGTGGCGACAAGTGGAGTAGGAATCCCTTTTTCATTCAAAGCCGTTACAAATGCTTCTCCAATTCCGAGTTGTGTAATCACTTCATCGGTTTTATAATAATCAGACAACGGATAATTTTCAGCTGTCATTTTAATCGCTTTTCGGTCGTTTGCCGTGAAAGCTCTCAACGCATGTTGAATTTTTAAACCTAGCTGGCTCAATACACCGGCCGGAATATCTTGTGGATTTTGCGTGATAAAATAAATACCAATTCCTTTGGAACGAATCAGTTTTACAATGGTTTCAATTTGATCTTGCAAAGCTTTACTGGCTTGATCAAAAATCAAATGAGCTTCATCAATAAAAATGACCAATTCCGGTCTTCCGGCATCGCCTTGTTCCGGCATGGAACTGTAGATTTCGGCTAACAAACTCAACATAAAAGTTGAAAATAGTTTTGGTTTATCTTGAATGTCGGTCAATCGGATTATGTTCACATATCCGTTTCCGTTTTCGTCTATTCGCATCAAATCATCGATATCAAAAGATAATTCGCCAAAAAAAACATCAGCTCCTTGTTGTTCCAATTCAATCACTTTTCTTAAAATTGAACCGGTTGAAGAAGTGGAAATTCTTCCATATTCCTTTTCAATTTCTTCTTTTCCCTCCTCGGTGATAAATTGTAAAACTTTTTTGAAATCTTTTAAATCTAATAATGGTAATGTATGATCGTCACAATATTTAAAAATTACTGAAACAACTCCACCTTGAGTGTCATTTAAATCCAATATTCTCGAAAACAAAACAGGTCCAAATTCCGAAACAGTTGCCCGCATTCGCACACCATTTTGTTTAGAAATCGTCATCAATTCTACCGGAAAACCTTTGGTTTCGTAACCTAAATTGATTTTAGCATGACGTTCCGTGATAAAAGGTTGTTCAATTCCTGGCATCGCAACTCCGGAAAAATCACCTTTGATATCCATCATCAACACTGGAATTCCGTTTTTGGAAAGTTGCTCAGAAAGCACTTGAATGGTTTTTGTCTTTCCTGTTCCGGTAGCTCCGGCAATTAATCCGTGTCGGTTTAGGGTTTTTAAAGCAATGTTTACTTGGGCATTTCCACCAACGGGTACACCGTCTAACATTGCTCCACCTAAGGTTATAAAATCTCCTTTGGTAGAATATCCGTTAATAATGTGCTGACTAAATTCTTCGGCTTTACTCATGATTTTTAGATTTAACTTTCAAATGTAATAAAAGCATTTATAAATCAAAAGGTATGATTTTCAAATTTTCAAATTGCTTCATTTTCAAATTGATTACCTTTGTAGCCTATTTTTATTAAAAATGCTTCAGAAAGAAATACAATTAGCTGTTGAAAAGGGTGAAATGCTTCCCTTAATGGAAGAGTTTTACACCATTCAAGGTGAAGGATATCACACAGGCACTGCCGCTTATTTTATTCGAATTGGTGGTTGTGATGTGGGCTGTCATTGGTGTGATGTGAAAGAGAGCTGGAATGCAGAATTGCATCCAACAACCAAAACGGATGTAATTGTAACCAATGCCAAAAAATATGCGGATACAGTAGTGGTTACTGGCGGCGAACCGTTAACATGGGATATGTCGGTACTGACAAATAAATTGAAAGAAGCCCAACTTAAAATTCATATTGAATCCTCGGGTTGCTATGATGTAACCGGTCATTGGGATTGGTTCTGTTTGTCGCCTAAAAAAAATAAATTACCGGTTCAAAGTGCATACGATATGGCTCATGAACTGAAAGTAATCATCTACAATAAACATGATTTTATTTTTGCTGAAGAACAAGCCGCAAGTGTAAATCCAAATGCAATTCTTTTTTTACAACCAGAATGGAGTAAAAGGGAAGAAATGACACCGCTAATTGTGGACTATGTTATGAAAAATCCTAAATGGCGAGTTTCATTGCAAACACATAAATACCTTAATATCCCTTAAAATTGAAATTTATTTTTCCATTTATATTTATTTTACTTTTTTCAACTCAAAGTTTTTCACAAATTCAGGGGGAAGACGAAGTATATTTGAATAATTTAATATTAGAACCGGAATTTCCTGGAGGAATGGAAATGTTTTACTCGTATTTGATGAAACGATTGGATCATTCAAAAATTAAATCAGGTGAGAAATTGATTGTAGCTTTTACAGTGAATGAACTGGGAGATATGATAAAAATCAGATTGGTTCAATTTAAAGATGAAACGACAGCGATTGAAGTTTTGAATGCCTTAAAGAACTTCCCAAAATGGAAACCGGCTTATAAATTAGGTAATCCGGTAAGTGTGGAATTAAAAATTCCTATCGTTTTTAAGTGATTTTTTGATGGATTAGTCTGGCTAAATAATCAAAATGGTCTCCTTCTACCAGTAATTCACATGCCAATCCATTGGCTAAAGCTGCGTTTTGTAAGGTATTGAAATCAACATACATCCAATCAAAAGGTTTTTCCATTTCTCCTTTGTAGGAAATTTTAAATTCTAATTCGCCATAGTAATAAGTGTCACCGGGAATCCATTTGCCACCATCTTCATCTTCATCAAACATATAAATGATATCAGAACTATCTACTAAAATTTGGCCATTCTCTTTTAGCAGGCTTTTCAATTGAAGTAAAAAGCGAGAAATATTTTTCAATCGTCCACACATTCCGGCACCATTCATTAACAATAAAATGGTGTCAAATTGTTCCCCTTTCATTGACATCACATCCTGAACAGTTGCTTTTTTTAACCCGCGTAACTGGCAGGCTTTAATAGCATTGGGTGAGATGTCAATTGGTGTCACATCAAACCCTTTTTCTTGAAGATAAAGAGAATGACTTCCGGCACCACAACCTACATCTAGAACTTTACCTTTTGATAATAATAAGGCATTTTGTTCCATTTTAGGCATTTTTTCGAATCCTCTAAATAAATAAGCAATACTCATTTCATCAGCTTCCGAGATAGAAGTTTCTGTAATTAAATCTTGAGGTTTATTGCCTGTTTGATAATCTAAAATGGCTTTTCCAAAAAGGTCTTTCATTTATTCTGAATTTATTTCAGAATCTTTTCACAGATTCTTTTTTAAGTTTAAAGTTTCAAGTTGTTTAACTTTGCAATATAAAATCGACACATTGGCAAATTTTCAAATCGACACATTGGCAAAACTTGCCAAAGATAAGCATATCGAAAACAAAAAGTATTTTGATAAGTTAAAAAAGAAGCAGCCTAAAAATTTAGATTATGTAATGCAGGATTTGCATGAGGCCGAGTTTAAACGAACAGACTGTTTAAATTGTGCTAACTGTTGCAAAACAACCGGGCCATTATTTACATCAGCTGATATCGAACGAATAGCTAAACATTTCAAACAAAAACCACAGCAGTTTATTGACCAATATTTGCACATCGATGATGAGAATGATTATGTTTTGAAAAGTGTCCCATGTGCTTTTCTTAATGCGGAAAATTATTGTATGATTTATGACGTTCGTCCAAAGGCCTGTCGTGAATTTCCACATACTGACCGAAAAAAGTTTTACCAAATTTCTGACTTAACATTGAAAAATGTCGCTATTTGTCCGGCTGCTTTTACTATAGTTGAAGAAATGAAGAAAAAATTGCCTTTGTAAAATGAAAGTATATAAATCAAAAGTGGATTGGTGGTTAAATGTATTTATTCTAGGTGTTTTTGGATATCCTTTAGTTGATGGTATTATTGAAAAGCAGTATGTTATATCATTAGTTTTTTTTGGAATACTTTCCATTTTAATGTGGTTTATACATTCTATTAAATACAAAATAGACACTGAAATTTTAAAAATATGGATATATAAAATAGAAATTAAGACTATAAAAAGAATTTATAAAACAAATATTCCATTGAGTTCTCCCGCAGCATCACTTGATCGTATCGCAATAGTTTATAATAAATATGATGAAATTTATATTTCACCTAAAAACAGAGAAGATTTTATCAAGGAACTATTGAAAATAAACTCAGATATTATTGTTGACGTTTAGGCTAATTATAGATAAGGTAAGGTTTTCTCATTTCTAAAAACTCCTCTAAACCTTTTTCCCAAGTGTTTCGTATTTCTTTCTCAGACAAACCTTGTTCAATTTGTAGTCTCAAGATTTTTGTTCCGGCCAATTTTGTAAAAAAGGAAGTAAAAAAAGTTGATTTATCGGCAGTGTTTTCATATGCTTCAATCAGCCATTTTAAACGGAGTCGTTTTACGGGGCTAATTTCAGACAAATCTTCTCCATGACAAACCAAATTGTTGTGGAGTGGGTTTTTCGAACCTAAATTTGGCAATGGCATAAAACTGAAATCGCCTTGTGGTAAAAAAGGAGATCCGTAAATTTGAAACTGTTTATCTGTTCCGCGACCAACACTTACATTTGTACCTTCAAAAAAACACAAACTTGCATATAAATTAATTGCTTGATCATTTGGTAAATTTGGCGAAGGTTTTATAGGTAAGCTATATTCCATATCTCGACGATAATGTAGACAAGGAATGACTGTCAATTCGCACTGAATACTTTCTTTTAGCCATTTTTCTCCATTAATCATTTTGCCATATTCACCAATTGTCATACCATGCAAAACCGGAATGGGATGCATTCCAACAAAGCTGGTAAATTCTTTTTCTAAAATTGGACCGTCTACAATAGCACCGTTAGGATTTGGTCGATCTAAAATAATTAGAGGAAGATTAATTTCCGCACATGCCTCCATAACATAATGTAGTGATGAAATGTAGGTATAAAATCGAGCACCGACATCCTGTAAATCAAAGAGTACAATATCAATTCCTTCCAATTGTTCAGGTTTGGGTTTTTTATTATCACCATAAAGAGATATAATTGGAAGGCCTGTTTTAGAATCTTTCCCATCTAAAATTAGCTCTCCTGCGTCTGCAACTCCTCTGAAACCATGTTCTGGAGCATAGATTTTTTCAACAGTTATCCCGTGTTCCAATAAATAATCAACTAAATGTTTTGTAATAGGGCGTAATGGTTTTCCATCTGCTATTGTTGTAGAATAAGGAATTTTATAGTTTACAATTCCTGTTTGATTTGTAACTACACCAACTTTTTTGTCTTGTAATAGTGGTAAATAAGCAGAAAAATTTTCTGCTCCTGTAATGATATCCACAGTAGAAACCGCTTCACTGATAACAATGTTTTTATTATTATCTGCAATAACTTGTTTCTTTACTGAACATCCGATCAAAACAATTAGCAAAACAAATAATAAAACTGTATTTTTGAACATCCGTTTATTATACATACCTTGAAATTAGAATATTTTATAGCCAAAAGACTTACTACTGCAAAACACCATAAAAGTAGTATATCTAAACCAATTATTAAAATTGCTATTAGCGCTATTGCAATTGGAATAATTATGATGATAGTTTCAGTAGCTACCGGTCTTGGTTTACAGCAAAAAATACGCCAGAAAGTTTCAGCATTTAATGGTCATATCATTATTTCTAATTTTGACGATAATCAATCAGAAGTCAGTAAAGTACCCGTTTCAAATAGACAAGATTTTTATCCGAAGTTTACTTCTGTCGAGGGAGTTAATCATATTCAAGCTATTGCCAGTAAAGCTGGAATAATTCGAACAGAAAATGCTTTTGAAGGCATTGTTTTCAAAGGAGTAGGCAGTGATTATAAATGGAAAAATCTTACTGAGTATATTGTTGAAGGAAAATCACCCAATGTTTCAGGAGCATTAAATGCTGAAGTACTCATTTCTCAGTATTTGGCGAATAGGCTTTACCTTAAAGTTGGAGATAAGTTCAATACTTTTTTTATGAAAGAAGATAGTAATGAAATGCCAAACTTAAGGGTTTTTACTATTTCAGGAATTTATAATTCTGGATTTCAGGAGTTTGATGCTACATATATATTAGGAGACATTCGCCATGTACAACTGATCAACCGTTGGCAACCTGATGAAGTTGGAGCTTTTGAAGTATTTATTGATGATTTTACCAAAATAGAGCAAAAAGGAGAAGAAGTTTATGAGCAGACCTCATATATGTTGGACAGTAAAACCATAATTGACAAGTATTTTTATATATTTGAATGGTTGCAATTATTCGATTTTAATATTAATGTAATATTAGTAATTATGATAGTAGTGGCCACTATAAACATGATTGTAGCACTACTTGTTCTCATTCTGGAAAGAACCCAAATGATAGGAATTCTAAAAGCTTTAGGAGCTGATAACTGGACGGTTCGTAAAATATTTCTTTTCAACGCATTCCATATTATTCTCCGTGGATTACTTTGGGGAAATTGTATAGCTATTGCCCTAATGTTAATTCAACAACAATTTGGTGTCATCAAACTTAATCCGGAGAATTATTATGTGAGTGAAGCACCGATTTATTTTAATTGGTTTTATATCTTTTTGTTAAACCTTGGAACTATTATTATAAGTTTTTTGGTACTGTTGGTGCCTTCTTATATTATTACAAAAATTTCTCCTGTCAAAGCGATTCGATTTGATTAATTTTTTTTATCATTAATGGACTCTTGCTTTCCCAATTCAAAAGTTTTATTAATTATTATATTTATTTTTTTAGATTTAATAGTAGGATTTATTATTTCCGACGATTAATAAAAGACAGTT
>B570J29032_109958287_pt1 | contig 12240 bp, 13 predicted proteins | sample LakMenEpi16Nov12_FD_29032 | JGI IMG/M metagenome (IMG submission 29032)
AATGAATCAAAGAAAGTTAAGTTTAATGGCAAGATTTCAAATTTAGAGATTAATTGCTTGAATAAGGTTAGATAAATAGTTGAAATTACTAAAAGAAATTTAAGGCAAGGTCTATGCTTTTGATGTAACATTTTTCACCAAACTCATACTAATACTGCTAATGAGTCAAACAAACGAACAAACTTTTATTAAATTACTGAAAGACAATCAAAATTTGATTCACAAAATTTGTAGAATTTATACAAATGATGCGGATCAACACCAAGATTTGTTTCAAGAAATAACTATCCAGCTTTGGAAGGCTTATCCTAAATTTAGAGGTGATTCTAAGTTCACGACTTGGGCCTATCGCGTGGGGTTAAATACTGCTATTACGCTATTTAGGAAAAGCACCAAAGCCATAAAAACAGTGGATTATGAATCGGCGAGTTTTTTCATTTCTTCGGAGGAATATGATATGGTGGAAGAAGAGCAACTGAAAGTGATGTATCAAGCCATTCAACAATTAAATGACATAGATAAAGCATTAATTTTTATGTATTTAGAAAATAAAGATTATGCAGAGATATCTGAAACCTTAGGTATAACAGAAGTAAACGCTAGAGTAAAAATGAATAGAGTAAAAACAAAATTAAGAAATCTTTTAAACCCATAAAATGATGGATGCGTTAGATATTTTGAAAAAAGATTGGGAGAAAGCCACAGATAAGTTTAAATCTTATTCGGAAACTGACATTTATAAAATGTTGCATAGCCAATCAACATCTATTGTAAAGTGGATTTTTTATATCAGTATTTTTGAATTGATCTTATGGATTAGTTTGTCTTTAGGCATAAGAAGTTCAGGTCAAATTGACACCTTTCAAAAAATGGGTAGTGATAATATTTTTTTAATAACAGAGTTATTGTCTTATGTGATTCTCATTTATTTCAGTTATTTATTTTACAAAAATTTCAAAACGATCAATACCACAGATTCAGTCAAAAAATTAATGAATAGCATTATTCATACACGTAAAACGGTAACAAACTATATTAAAGTTTTTATTACCTATAATATTTTGGCGTCTTTAGGGGTTATGTATATCATGTTAACCAATCAAGGTGAATTTCAAAATCATTACCAAACGGCTACAGAAAATGGAAATGAAACGCTTTATATTGTTGTTTTGGTGGTCACCATTTTAATTTTTTTGATCCTGTTTGCACTTTTATTATGGGGTTTTTATCGCATCATTTATGGTATATTATTGAAAAGACTTTACAAAAATTATAACGAACTTAAAAAAATAGATATCTAATGATTAGGCTAATCACATCTCTTCTTTTGTTGCTTGTTGCGATGATTTTTGGTCAAAGCAAAGGCGCTTCTAATCAGTTTGATAAAGATAAAAAATTATCAACAGAACAATCGGAACTTATTTATCGAACCCTTAAAAATGTGCCAGAGGAAACGGTTATTGCTATGGCTTTAATTAATGGCGATAGAATCGAGTATGTCGGCATTAAAAGATTAAATGATTCACTTTATAAGTTAGATTTGAGGAAAGAAGCTTTTGAGATTGGGTCTCTTACAAAAAACATTACAAGCCTCCTTTTAGCAGAAATGGTTGTGGCTCAAAGGGTAGATTTAAATGAAAACATTGCCACTATTTTCGATTTTAAATTAAAAACTAAAGAAATAATCACTTTAAACCATTTGGCTAGTCATTTGTCTGGTTTGCCTAGATTGCCAGATAATATGAAGGATTTATATTCCAACAATCCTTACAAAAATTATAGCCGAACAGATTTGAAAGACTATTTAACTGAAAATTTGGTCATTAATCAACCGCCCGGACAAAAATGGGATTATTCCAATTTAGGTTTCGGTGTACTCGGTTATGCCTTAGAGCAAAAATCTAATGAATCGCTTCAAAATTTATATAACAAATACATTTTTAATAAAATTAAGTTAGAAAACACGCAACTTGATCGCAGTTTTTTAAAGGTAAATCAAGTAAAAAGTTTAGACATTAAAGGAAAACCAACCTCAAATTGGGATTTTGATGTGATGGCTGCTGCGGGTGGACTCAAATCAACCATTGAAGATATGGTTAAATTGACTAAAATTCATTTTGATAAAGAAAATCCAGTTGTAAAAATGGTATTTAAAGAACGATATCAAATGAATGAAAACGTTTCTTCCACTTTAAGTTGGTTATATGCTAAAGATAAAAAGGTTTTTATCAATAATGGTGGCACAGGTGGTTTTAGCTCTTCTTGGTCTATTCAACCTGATCAAAAAAAGGCAGTAATCATTTTAACCAACGTTTCAGGTTTAGGGATGTTTTCAGAACCTTTGCAAACACTTAATTTACAACTTCTAAATTCATTAAACCATGATTCAACCGATAATTAATATCACAAATATCAAAAGAGATTTTGCACTTGGTTCTGAAACTGTTTATGTGTTGAAAGGTATTGATTTGCTTATCAATAAAGGTGAATATGTGGCATTAATGGGACCATCTGGTTCTGGCAAATCTACTTTGATGAATATATTAGGTTGCTTAGATACGCCAACTTCAGGTAGCTATGTCTTGAATGGAAAGGATGTTAGCCAAATGTCAGACAATGAATTGGCTGAAGTACGAAACAAAGAAATTGGCTTTGTTTTTCAAACGTTTAATCTGATGCCACGCACAACAGCACTAGATAATGTCGCCTTGCCATTAGTTTACGCAGGAAAAAACAAAGATGATCGCTCCAAACGAGCTGCTGAAGTATTAACACAAGTAGGTTTAAATGATCGTATGGATCACAAACCAAATCAATTGAGTGGTGGACAAAGACAACGTGTAGCGGTCGCTAGAGCCCTTGTAAATCACCCATCTATCATTTTAGCTGATGAGCCAACTGGTAATCTTGACAGCGTTACCTCCTTAGAAATCATGAAGTTATTTGACGATATTCATGCCAATGGCAATACAGTTATTGTGGTTACACACGAAGAAGATATTGCTAAACACGCGCATCGTGTCATTAGATTGAAAGATGGTCTCATCGAAAAAGATGAGAGAACCCGATAAAGTAATTGTTTATTACTGCTTTTTTTCTTACTTTTGCCTGAAATGCATGCAGTTTGAGTCTTTATAAAAAACTTTTTCAAACAACAATAATTTATGGCATAGCCACGGTTGTACCTAGAATGTTAAATATCATTTTAGTGCCACTTTATACTGACGCGTCAGTTATTAGCAAATCTAGCGACTATGCAAGTATTATTATCTTGTTTGCCTATATTGTTTTTGGAAATACGTTTTTATCTTATGGTTTAGAAACCGCTTTTTTTAGATTCAGAAGTAAAACTGAAGATAAAAAATTAGTTTTTTCAACGGCCTTGCAATCCATTTTTTGGACAACCACATTGGCATTAACGATTGCGTTGTTGTTTAGGTCAACTATCAGTCAATATGTAGGTGTCAATGCCGAGTATGTAACCTATATTTTATGGATTTTAGCCCTAGATGCATGGGTAGTCATCCCTTTTGCTAGGCTACGAGCTGAAGGACAAGCAACTTTCTTCGCTTTCATAAAAATTTTTAATGTAAGTGTTAACATCGGTTTGAACTTGTTTTTCCTTCTCTTTTTACCCAGAAATTTTGAAAACAACAATTTTTTTCAAACCATTTATTTTGAAAATTATGAAGTTGGTTACATTTTTTTGGCTAATTTATTGGCCTCGCTCATTACCTTTGTCATACTGGGCTATAATTATTTTTTCTATAAGATTGATTTTAGTTTCAAATTGTGGCGAAACATGTTAGCCTATGGTTTTCCTATACTTTTGTCAGGTTTAGCCTTTGCAATCAACGAAAATTTAGATAAAATTTTATTAGACAAACTTGGTGTTGATAAATCAATCATTGGTGCTTATGGTGCTTGCTATAAATTGGGAATTTTTATGATTTTATTCAGAACGGCCTATTCTTTAGGTATCGAACCTTTCTTTTTTAGCCATTCTAATCAGAAGCATGCGACGCAAACCTATGCCAATGTAACCAAATATTTTATCATTGCAGGTGCGCTTTTTTCATTATTTATTATTATCAATTTAGATTTATTTAAACATTATTTCGTTAGAAATGAAGCCTACTTTTCTGCCATACAAATTGTGCCAATAATCATTTTAGCTAATTTTTTCTTAGGTATCTATACTAATTTATCTATATGGTATAAGTTGATTGACAAAACCTATGTTGGTGCCATTGTATCTATTCTTGGCGCCTTAATTACAATAGGCATCAACTTGATTTTTATTCCTATCTATGGCTATATGGCTTCTGCCGTTGCTACAATCGTTACGTATGCTGGCATGTGCTTGATTTCTTATTATTGGGGACAAAAAAAATATCCAATTCCTTATGATAAAGCAGCAATTAAGCTATATTTAGGCCTTTCTACGGCATTTATTTTCATTTATTTTTATTATTTTAGAGAAAATTATTGGGTTGGTTATGGGTTTTTATTCATACTTTTAGCCACTATTTTTTTTAGAGAAAGAGATAAATTTAAAGAGGAGACTAAAACAATAGAAGAAAAACTAGAAGAACCTGAAATTATTTTATCAAATGACAGTGAAACTAATTAACAATTCGAAGCATAATTTGCCGCAATATGAAACTTTGTCTTCTGCTGGTGTTGATATTAGAGCTAATATTGACCAGCCGATAACGTTGAAACCATTAGAACGCGCGCTTGTTAAAACTGGTCTTTTTTTAGAACTACCTCATGGCTTTGAAGCGCAAGTGCGACCCAGAAGTGGTTTAGCGCTTAAAAAAGGAATAACCGTTCTCAATTCACCAGGTACCATTGATGCAGACTATAGGGGTGAGGTAGGGGTTATTTTGATTAATCTGTCAAATGAACCTTTTGTGGTTGAAGATGGTGAACGTATTGCACAAATTGTTTTTGCCAAGTATGAGCAAGCAGAGTGGTTAACAGTAGAAACTTTATCTGAAACTGAACGTGGCGCAGGTGGTTTTGGTAGCACAGGACTTAAATAAGTATTAAGATAAAAGTATTAAGACTATGTTTCCCAAATTCAAAATAGACACAAATATTAAGCGGCCTTGTTCCCCCTTCGGGGGTTAGGGGGCTTTCAAATTTCAAAAAAATGATTATATCAATGACTGGCTTCGGAAAAGCCTCAAGCACCAATCAAATCAAGAAAATAATTGTTGAGTGTAAATCACTCAACAGCAAAGGACTTGATTTGAACATGAGACTGCCTCAACTTTATAGAGAAATGGAAGGCGAAATTAGAAATCATGCGTCCCAAACCCTCGAACGAGGTAAAGTGGATTTGATGATTACCGTTGAAAATTTATCTGAGGATACAACGACTAAAGTAAATGCAGCGATATTAAAAAGTTATATGCAACAGTTGTATCAAGTTTTGCCAGATTCATCAGATATTGACCGCATGAAAATGGCCATCAATATGCCAGAGGTATTGAAAACTGAAAGAGACGAATTAGATAAGGAAGAAGCGCATTTAGTTTTTGAAACCATCAAAGAAGCGCTTAATGCTTTGATTGCATTTAGGCAAAGTGATGGTCAAACCCTAAGCAATGACTTTGAAAAACGCATCAAAAATATCTATGATTTCTTGCAGCAAGTTGAACCCCTCGAATATGAACGCAAAAATAATGTGCGACTCAAACTTCAAACTGCCATTGACGACCTAAAAGTAACCATCGATGAGAATCGCTTTGAGCAAGAATTGATTTATTATCTCGAAAAATATGACGTGACCGAAGAGAAGGTTCGCCTTAAAAGTCACTTGGACTATTTCCTAAAAACCATGCAATCAACAAGTGAAAACAATGGACGTAAATTAGGTTTTATTACACAAGAAATTGGCAGAGAAATCAATACGTTAGGCTCAAAAGCCAATCACGCCGAGATGCAAAAGCTTGTCGTGTTGATGAAAGATGAATTGGAAAAAATTAAAGAACAAGTATTAAATGTACTATAATTTAAAATAATGAAAAGCATAAACCTGCTATTCGCTTTAGTTGGCGTAATAATAGCTTATTTTGTTTAACGATAGCTATCGGGATTGCCAAGAGCTTCTTAGGTCGCTTTGGCAATCACCACAAAATTAAACAATTGTTGGCACCAAGCTATCGCTGCTATCAGGGCTAAAACGTTCCTGTTATAATAACGATAAGCTTGTAACTTTTTAACTTGAAACCTAAAACCTAAAACTTAAAACTTTTTAAACCTTAAACTTTATAAACCTTTTTAATATTTTATGCAAGGTAAACTCATCGTATTTTCAGCACCATCCGGTTCAGGTAAAACAACCATCGTCAGACATCTTTTAAGCCAAGACGAACTCAACCTTGAGTTTTCTATTTCTTGTACTACGCGTAAACCGAGAGGTGAAGAAGCAGATGGTAAAGATTATTATTTTATCAATTGGGAAACCTTTAAAAAACACATCAAAAACGAAGACTTTGTAGAATGGGAAGAAGTTTATACAGATAATTTTTATGGCACTTTAAAAGCTGAATTAGAACGCATTTGGGCAAAAGGCAAACACGTGATTTTTGATATTGATGTGGCGGGTGGCCTCCGAATAAAAAAGAAATTTCCTGAACAAACTTTGGCTGTTTTTGTAAAGCCCCCTAGTGTAGATGAACTCAAAAAACGCTTAAAGCAGCGCTCCACGGAGAGTGATGAAAAAATAAATATGCGAATAGCTAAAGCACACGTAGAGTTGGCAACCGCTCCACAATTTGATAAAATCATCAAGAACTACGACCTTGAAACGGCTAAGAAAGACGCAGAAGACTTGGTTAAAGATTTTATTTCAACTAAGTACTAATCACTAAGGACTAATCACTAAGGACTATAACTTATAATATGCAAATCGGTTTATATTTCGGCACCTTTAATCCCATACATATTGGGCATCTGATAATTGCCAACTATATGGTTGAAAATACTGATTTAGATGAGGTTTGGCTCGTTGTAACTCCTCATAATCCGCTCAAAGATAAACGAACACTGCTTGATGACCATCATCGGCTCTATATGGTGCAATTAGCTATCAATGATTACCCGAAACTTAGAGCTTCTGATGTCGAATTCAAAATGACTCAACCCAATTATACGGTGCATACGTTGGCTCATTTGACTGATAAATTTCCCAAACATACTTTTAGTCTCATCATGGGCGAAGATAATTTGTTGTCGATTCACAAATGGAAAAATTATCAGCAAATTTTAGCTAACCATAAAATTTATGTTTACCCAAGAATAACGGGACTAAAATCAGAGGATTTAACCATTGATACGACAAATATTCATCAAGTAGATTCAGCTATAATGGAAATTTCGGCAACTGACATTAGACAAGGCATCAAAGTCGGCAAAAACGTAAGACCGATGTTACCAGAAACCGTTTGGCAATACATTGACCATAATTTGTTTTATAGGAAGTAGGTTAATTTTGGAAATTACACTTCCACCAAAACACTAACTGCATTACCACCAAAACCTACCGAATTTACTAAAATGCGTTTCAGTGCTTTAACAGTTTTTTTATTCGTGTAAAAAGGATTGTCAATAAATTGTTGGTTTTGCAGCATAAGGAGGGCTAATTCTAAACTGAACAAACCAGATGCGCCAAATGTATGGCCTAATTGCCATTTATTTGAAGTCAGTAGGGGCATATCAGTTTCAAAAATAGCTTTGATGGCCTCAAATTCAGATTGATCGCCTTGAATCGTACCTGGCGCATGCATCACTATCGCATCTATGCTTTTTTTATCAATGCCCTTTAATGCCATGCCCATGGATTTTTGTAGACAGAGTCCTTGTTTACTTAAAGCAGTAGCAGAGTCTAAGGGCTCAATCCCATAACCAATCCCAACAACCTTTGCTAGGTATTTTTGAGGTTTATTGGTCTGCAATGCCATCAAAATAGCGCCTTCTGCTAAAATCATACTATTTGATTTTTTGTCAAAAAGCATAGATTCACATGGTTTTTCAGTATTTAATTTGGAATAGACCTTGAGTGCTTTCATTTGTTCAATAGTGAAAGTGGTTAAAGGTGCTTCTGATGCACCGATGATAAACCGTTTACGCATACCAGAATTTAACCAAGCAATACTATTTAATAAGGCATGCAGGCCGGTAGAACAAGTGATTGAATGTGAAATTTCTGGCCCATTAAGTGACAAATCTTGAGCCAACCATGATGAAATATTACCTAAAGTAGTAGTTGGGGAGGTCTGTATCTTTGATGTTCCCGTTTCAAGAAAATATTGAAAATCCTGCTCAAAAACATGGGTCGCACCTCTCGATGAACCTAAATTGATACCAACATTTTTTTTATTTTGCCAATGGGCTTTGGCCATGAGCTTTTGACCCAACGATAAAGCCATCAAAACAGTTTTGTCTAATTTTTTTTTCTTTAAATCTGTAGTAATAAGCTTTTCAAGTGCTTTTTCTTGATTGGCATTGAGACAACAAACCCAATCATTAGCTTCATTTTTTGAAAATAAAACTTTTTTCGATTGGTAAGTTTGCCAAATATCTGCCGTATGATCTCCTAAGGCCGATAAACTTTCAGATGCAATGATATAGATGGGTTTCAACAGGTCTAATTTGGGAACAAAATTACAAATGAAAAAGGATAAATCTTGGCTAATACCAATTAAAATTATTTTTTAATCAATTTTTTGATAATGGTTTTATTATCAATTGTTGTTATTTTTATGAAATAGATGCCAGGAGAGAATTGACTTATATTAATTTTACCTCCTTCAGTTGATAAGAGTTCATAATTTTTTCCGCTTAAATCAAAAAATGTTATGTTTTGAAAGGTGATTTTATCAATGACAAACTCACCCGCTGTTGGATTTGGATAAATTGTCAATTCATCTGCCATGAGACTTGAAGCAGATAAAGCGCAAGGTTCACAGCTGTTTTGAAAAGTAATCGCAGGGCTTTGGCTCATGGTTTGCAGAAACGTCAAATGACTTTGGCAGATTTGTTTAAGAAAGCCATCAAGCCATAAGCTCATGAACTGATTTAATATTTGATGTTGAAATTCTCTCGTAATGGTTGGCGCAGGCGTGCAGGTCGAATCACCAAGATTGCAATTAAAATTAAAATTTGCCATTTGACAGTGGCTACCGCCGGTAATACTAACAAAACTTTTGCAAGGAGAATTAGTAATAGCGTTGTATATTGGTATTTGCGTGTTTTGAGGTACCGTTACACAATCATTCGTTCCTGCAATCAACAAAGTGGGGATATTTATACTGGCAGAAGAGCTAACCGGACTTGGATTGGTAATGGCCGCGGATAAAGATAACAAGGCATTAATATTTGTACTAAGTGTTGCAGCAATATGCGCTGCACCGCCGCCCATACTATGCCCCATCACACCTGACCGCGGGTGAACACGTGTGTTAAAGATTGATGTAGGATTAGTGCCTAAGTCTTTTATGGTGTTATTCACAAAAACCAAGTCCCTTGCAAATTCTATATGAGATGGAGCAATTCCTCCTTCTGTTGTCGGAAAGGCCATGATATAGCCTTGCGGCACGATAGCCTCCCAAATATTAGCATAAGCGCTCCAAGCCGTTAAAAAACCATGACCAAAAGTTAAAACAGGAAATTGTTCAGCAGTCAAGGTTGTTACTAGTACATTGTTACCAGCAGTGTTCGCAGGGTAGTAGATTCGGGTATTAACCACGCGGTTATTGCGACTTGAATCTACAAAATCTACATTGAGTGTGCCTATTTGAAAGGGTTGTGCAAGGCTAAAAGAGGTAATAAATAAGAAAAAATAAAATGTTTTCATGTCAAAACTAGGTTAAAAATTAATCTTCATAAACATCTAAAATGGGTAACGCATTATTGGAAAAATCCCAAAATGCTTGATTTTCCCAACTTGAACCATTTGTTGCTTGAGGTCCTCTAAAAGCAGTCCATTCTCCACCCCAATAGCAAAAACCTTTCGCGTGAATATTACTGCTGATTAAATTTTTGAGGGCCAACATATAATCTTTTTGACCTTGAGGTGTGGCAGGATAGGCAGGAATTAAATGTTCGTTTAAGCCAACAACATTATTGGTCCAGTCATTCCAACCAAGCGTAAACGGATAAGAGGTTTCTGCTAAAATTACTGGTTTTTGATGTTGTTGACCAAGTTGTGTGATGGTTTGATTCAATAAGTTTAAATTTTGACCATGCCAAATGGGATAATACGACAGCCCAATTAAATCAAAATTGAGTCCCGTCATTTTGTTAAAGAACCAATTGGCACCATCTATACCAGCAAAATGAAGCATGACTTTGGTTGCGCGGCGCTCATTGTTGACAACGGTAATTGCTGTTTTTATGAGGTCTAGACACTGCGCCTCTTGTTGAATCAAATGACCATGAGGATGCAAAAAACCACTATTAATTTCATTGCCAATTTGGATGATATCAGGTTTAATTTCACGCATGATTTGTCTGGTATAATTTGCCATTTCAATTTTTAGTTGTTGAAAACTCAAATTTGCCCAAGCTTGTGGTATTTGTTGATGACCCGGGTCAGCCCAAGTGTCTGAATAATGAACGGTTAGCCACAAGTTCATTTCGGCAGCTCTGATTCTTTTGGATAATTCTCTTACTTCTTCAAAACTGGAATGGCTATTAGTAGGGGAGTGCCATAGTCTAACTCTTATATAATTGCCACCTTTTTGCTTCAGCAATTTAATGGGATCACAAAGTTCATTGTTATATTTATAAATAACATTGGCGCTCAATGCTTCTGGTACAAAAGATAAATCTGCCCCTTTAATGAAGGTTGGTACGCTAGAATCTTGCGCCATTTCAACGTTGATGCAACCTAAACATTGAAATAGTAGTGCACTTATAAATAAGAATTTGTAGTTCACGCTAAAGATTCATTTTTGAAAGGTAAAGGTAAACAATATTTTTCATTTTCAGTAACTTGCCATTAAATGCAATATTTTTCAATAAAATATTTGTAATATATAAAAAACCTTTCTTATATTTGCACTCGGAAATGCGAAAGTAGCTCAGTTGGTAGAGCGTCAGCCTTCCAAGCTGAATGTCGCGAGTTCGACCCTCGTCTTTCGCTCAAAGCCTTAAACAATTTGTTTGAGGCTTTTTTTATCGCGTTTTTTCAGCGTAAACCAAATAGTAGCGGTTGGTAAAATATCTCAATATTGGTCTAAAGCCTAACTTTTTAATTGGATGTGTAAATTTTAAACGATCTTTAATCTCCCAACCTGTTTTTTGTAAAAGCCAGTCAAGTTGCCAATCCTCAAATTCGTGAAAATGTCGGTCCCAAGGGTCTGTTTTACTTTTATATGCCGTTGAAAACCATAATCGCATGGGAACAGAAATGAGTATTTTACTAGCTTTTATTTGCTTTAAAACAGTAAATGGATTAAGCAAATGTTCAAAAATTTCAAAGGCAGTTACCACTTCTGCGTGAGTGTTTAATGCCGTTTGGTCATTATCTAAATCTTCTCCACTGGTGTTTGAAACCTGGTAACCTTCTTGCTTCATGATTTTAGAAAAAGGATTTTCAACACCCAAGTCTAAAATAGTTTCTGTGGTTTTGACATGTTTTTTTACGAAGGCCAGGGTGATATTGAATCTTTTGGTAGGGTAAGTGTTTTCGTACATGATAATCGTTGTGAGAAACTAACATTGTTGAAGAACAAATATAGTATTTTATTTACATTAAACTTTCAGGAAGCTCTTCAAATCAAATAGCTCTAATAGATAGAAAAACCACTTTTTGCAAGCATGTCCCGAAAGTTTTCGGGTTAAAAAGCTGGATCAAGCTCCTAAACTAAACTTTCTAAATTCATAACTGCTGGTTTGGGCAATCCCATCAGGTGTAAGATAGTAGGCGCCACATTCCCTAAGACGCCATTTATGATACTTTTTAATTCCTTATCAACTAAAATAATTGGCACAGGATTAGTGGTATGCGCCGTATTTGGACTACCATCTGGGTTAATCATCGTCTCGCAATTGCCATGATCAGCAATGATGAGGAGTGTGTAGCCATTTTTGACAGCAGTTTCAGTGATATCTTTCACGCAATGGTCAACGGCTTCGCAAGCTTTGATAGCGGCTGCCATAACGCCTGTATGACCAACCATATCGCCATTGGCGAAGTTGAGACAGACAAAATCAACGGTTTGA
>B570J29032_109958286_pt1 | contig 12232 bp, 16 predicted proteins | sample LakMenEpi16Nov12_FD_29032 | JGI IMG/M metagenome (IMG submission 29032)
GGAGTGGGCTGCGCAGGCGATGGCTTCGGGCGCGAGCCTCCCGCGGGCCCGCACATCATGGACGCGAAGTGATTTGCCGCTGCTCGGTTGCGTTGGCGCGGTGATCGGATCGCTGTTGTCGATGCTAGCAATGAGACGCCATTGAGATGGTTGCCGACGCAGAACACTGGGTAGTGCGGATTGATCTGGTGGTCACGGCGACAGGGGAGACACACAGACGTCCCAGTTACGCCCCGCTGGTCCCCCTCCCCAAACCCTGATCCAGGTCTTGTGAGAGAATCCTCGCGCCCCGTAAGGGGCTTGAAAGGGTTCTCTGATGAAGAGGCGACGCAGTGCGGAGCAGATCGTAGGCTTGCTTCGGCAGGCTAACGTAGACCTTGGGAAGGGTTTATAGTCCCGATGTCCGTCCTACCGACCCGGCTCATCTTCGGCGAATTGCCACTGAGATCTCATGGCTACCCGATCAATCAGTCTCACTAACCGGGGCCGGGCCGGCGAGCTTGAGGGCGTCATTGCGGTCGGTCTTCCGCTCGATGTGCTTCCATTGCCAGGCCAACCCGGTCGCGCTGGCTACTCGTGCCGAGGGCACGGTCGCCTCGCAGAGGTGATGGACCCAGCCAGCCTGCGAACAGGCCTCGAAGCCCACGCTCGGAACAGGTTTGCGGTTGAGCACCAGACGTACCTCTTCGGGCGTTGTCTGGATCGTGCAGAACTCCGCAACCCGGGGGCAGGGGTTAGACCAGCAAGCAACGCTGTTGTGATGGCCGAGATCAATCGCGAGAATGATGTCCGTTTACACGGCATGTCTCCTGGGAATGGGGCTAGACCATCACGGTAGCCCACGACACGCATGGATTCTTTAGGCTCTCCTCAACTACACTTACAGGGCTTGATCGTTCTATGGGGCTTGTGCACACGATGGCCTTGTTTGCCCGCGGTGGCGCAGAAGGAATCCAAGCAAATCAACGCGACTGGAGTCCATTTCTAGTCCATTTCACGAGTGCCGCGGCGATGAAGACGCTGCGTAACCCTCTAGGCCATTCCGCAGCCGTGATCGAACGTCGGTTGCGATGTGCCGACAGTCACTCCTTCAGGATCGTAGAAAAAATCGCATCTAGTGAGCAACTAAAGGCAAACACGCCCACGGGCAAGAAATGCGAGCCCTGCATCTGCTTCTCGGAATGCACTTTACCCGGCCTCATCGCGCTCTCTGAGCGGTATGGCCGCTTCGGCTTCGCCTTCCGAAAGGCAAAACTATTTGACAAAGGTGCTCGCCCGTGTGTCTATGTGGACACAAAGTCTTACGCCAGCATCGGCAACCATTCCCAGTCCCTGGGCGCTTCCGTTGAGGCCAGGTGGCTTGCAGGCTTGTCCAACGTATATCGTCCAGTGAAGCATGACGACCGTCCGATTCAGGACTTTACTCACGAACGTGAGTGGAGACTGTTCAGAGATCTAAATCTAACTCAGCTCAGCCCGGAGTTCGTGATCTGTCCGAGTACGCAGTTTCGGAAAATGCGAAGGCGGTTTCCGTCGATCGGCCAAGTACTGCCGATCGATACGCTGTTCGAGTGGGGAGCATAGTAGCCGGGCACCTTAATGGAGGTGTACACAACTGTTATCTGCAACATAAAGACACGAGAGTTCCAGGCAACGCAACCTAGCCGCGAGGTCTGGCGTAATCGTACCGGCAAGTCCTTCGTCGCGGCTGAGCGACTGCGATTGAAAGGCCTCTCCCCATGACGCCCGATCAAGTATTTCGGATGCGCTACGAGCAACTCGGCACGCTGATTAGTCGTGCCAGTCGAGACCAGTTGATTGACCTACCAGGGATTCTTCGTCTGCTTTTGGCTGATGGCTTTCCGCTGGTTCATCAAGTCAACCGTAGCCACCATCTCAGGCTGCGCTTCTTGATTGGTCTTTCCGCAAGGGAACGAGCTGCGGAGATGTCGTCGTTGGGTTTGCCGGTTCCTGATATCCTTCTCCTCGCTAAGCTGCCCACAAATGAACCTATGAAGGAAGTCAACTTGGAACAGCTTCTTGCTCACGACGTTGTGAAGATTAATGAGGACTTCTACTCCGCTCATCAGCTGCTTGATACCTGCGCGAACAAACTTGGCGGGGTGCATTTCGACCCGAAGGGTGCCGACCATCAGGTTGTGAGAGACGTCACGGCGTTGGGACAGTTCTTGGAACAGATGGGCATCGGCTCAACATTTGAGGTTCTTTTGCTTTTAGCCCGCGTCACACATGAGGGACTGATGCCACTCTATGAGAAGGTGAAAAGGGCCTAACAGGCCGTTGCCGAAGTCGTTTTTAGTGTCGCGGATTGCGTGATCTTCAGCCGCCGTTGGCCATGGAGCGATACGGCCCATATCCTGCCAGCGTTGTCACCATCCACTCGGGACTCGATATGAGCCTGCGAAAAGAAGGGCTCAACCGTCCGCCCAGAGTGAGGTTCTTCTGGCGACTCGGACACATTTCCAGCCTTGGAAACCTGTCCTTCTCCGGCCCCCACCAGCTGGCCAGCCTTGCCGTAGAGCGACTCTGCCGCCGGCGGTAGCCCGTTCACGGTGAGGCAACGGTTGCCAGCATCCGGCCCCCGGGCCCGCCGCCTCCTCTGCAGTTCGCCGATGAGACCGATTTGATCTCACCAACCGCGGTCAGACCCGGCGAGGTTGAGGGCGTCATCGCGGTCGGTCTTCAGCTTGACTTGCTTCCACTGCCAGGCCGACCCGTCGGCGATGGCGTTGTGGCTTCGTCCTCGGCTCAGTTATCAGGGCGGCAATCGGACTTGACCCGTGCATCAACCGACCCAGTAGGGGGCATGGCGTTCGGAAAGCCACGCCGGGCACGAGGACTCGTTGTCTCGTGGCCCTCGCCCGCCAGATTGTGCCGGGGTTATCGAGGCGGCCACGCCCTCATTTACCACCAATACGGCTCCGGGGTACACTTTGGACAGTGCCACGGGGAGATACGCGTTAGTGTGTCATAAGTTGCGGTCCGTTGGGCTACCGCCGCTACAGTTCGCCGGAAGTCAGTCCGTCAGGCGACATTCGAACCTAAGTGTGCTGAGCAACTCTCGCACAGCGTGGATTACTAGAAACAACAGATCTTCGCGATCTGTTGAGCTGCATTCCATAGGATGACACGCGCAGAAGAAATCGCAAAAAAATCAATCTGGCTCGAGAGAGCGATTCTCCATTACCGCTAAGAGATGATAGTCTTTGAGTGGCGGCCGGTCCCGTCTGGAGCATGACTTAGAGGCATGCATCGCCCTGCCATGGTAGGACGCGGCTGCGAGCGCAGGAGTCACGACTATGCAGGTCTCTGTGTCCCGTACGCTCTCGCGGCCCGACACGATGCGACTCATCTGTGTTGGAGTTTGCGTTGGCTTGTCGCTGTATATTTTGGCATTGTGTAATGGAGCGGCGGCAGCACTCGTACTTGAGCCGCGGGTGGTCAAGTTGGGACATGCAAACGGATCGGTACGTGCGAGTTTGGTTGTGGTCAATCGTACCGGTCACTCGTCAACGATTATTGGGGTAAGAAGGCATTGCGGGATCAGAGTGCTCACCCCCCTTCCACTTGTGGTCAAAAATGGAGAACGTGCCGTCGTTGATGTATCCGCTGACGGAAACTCGCTTGATCAATGCGGAGGATGTTTGGAGTTGTACTCGGATACCCCGATTGTCAATCACGGACGCGTACTCTTTGAGCGTTGATGGCCTATACTCATACCGTAGAAGGGAGTGTCTCATGATCAAGAAACTATCAGATTGGGTTGGGGCGATGTTGATCGTGGTCGGTGCGGCGTTCTGCGCCGCATCCACGCTGTCAGCCATTTTGCCCGCCGCACTTGCCAATGAGTGGGCCCCCGCCATCGAGGACTGCAAAGTCGGCAAAACTTCGTGCCTGAACGCGAGTTGCGCTGAGGCATGCCCAGATATCAATGTGAAGCCCAGTTGTCCATGCACGCCCTAAGTATCTCGGGGTGGTTTCATGAGTGGCAAACCTAGGCAGCGGGCGGGGAGAGCTGTTCGGAAGCGCGAGATGATACTTTTTTTCCTCGGCGCTGCCTTGTTGGTGACGGAAGGGTTTGCCGATGATGCGATCGGGCGGAGACTGCGCGAGGCGGCAACTGCGTCCTGGAAGTCGCTTGAGGATCTCGCGCTCGTAAGTCGGTTTGACCTGACGGTGACGTTCCTCGCGCCGAGAACGAGTCACGCGTCAGTGCGATTCAATGGTGAGCCGTCGCGATTTCGCTGCGAGCGACGCACTGGAGATTCGCTATTTGTCGCGGGGGCGAACGCGGCTTATGGGTTTACCTGCGAGGCTTCTCGCGACGAGGCGTTTCAGGTGACCAGCCTCGTGCCGATGCATGGCCCAGTGGCCCGGGAAATGCTGGAACGTACGGAAATCCAGAAAGCGTTTCGGATCGAAGTGTTCCCGCTCGCCGAAGTAGTATCGCATCCGTCTTTCAAGGCGACGCCTGTAAAGCGTGCCGACGCTGACGACACCGAGTTCGAGGTCAGTTTTCGCTGTCAGATCGAATCGCCCAAGGGACCGATTCTCAAAGGGGGCCAGTTGAGGTTCTCAAACGACGAGCGGTGGCTGCCTCTTGGCTTCGAGGCGACGATCGAGTACCCGGACGGCGCGGCGGTCGTGTTAGGGGAAGCGGTCTTTGATGGGTATTCCCTGGCTCGCGGGCTCCCTAGAAGCTTTGGGTACAAGGTGACGGAACCCGACACGGGCAAGATCGTCCGGCATCTTGTCGGCCACTACGCGAACATCAGGGAGGGGAACCTCTCCAAAGACGAGGCCAGATTGAGTGCATGGGGATTGCCGGAACCTGCCGAATTCTCCACCACAGTGCCAGGACGTCAATTGTGGCTTATGCTATCTAATGTAATTGCGATTCTAGTAATTCTGGTTGGGGTCGCGCTACGCCGCTGGGCGGCTTCTGCGAACCCCGTGTCGAAATGGCCTCAGTAGGATGCGTGGGCCATCTGCGAGTCCTTCCTGGGGCCTCAGGCCCAACGAGTAGACGGTCCAGAGAAAGGCTCGGTTGTGCGGGGTCCGGACGGCGTCGAGGAGGCGGCTGCACCTCGTCGACGGGCAGGACGTCGGGCAGCGTCTTGTGCTTCGGGACGCGGAGCTTCAGGAGTGTGGCCCATTCACGCGGCATGGAGTGCGTGTAGAAGAACTTGATGCCGCTGTGGGCGATCTTGAGGGCGCTGGGGGAGAACTTGCAGTCGTTCTTCAGGTACAGGAAGTAGTCGCGGATCTGCGTCTCGGTGAGTTGGTCCGGCGACTGATGGAAGTGCGTGGCCAACTTCCGCACGGCACGGACGTAGGCTTCCTGGGTACGTTCACCGCGGCCTGCGAGCTGAAGATCCTGGATCATCCGCCGGCGGAGCACGGTCGTGGGGCGCGTAGTAGTCATCGTGAAACCCTTTCGCAAAGGAGGAAGAAAGAAACCTTGCGAACGACGATGATGACGGGCCTGGCACGCGGCCAGCGACCTGCGGAAGGCGTGCCGATGCGATGCCGCGTGGCTATATTGAAGGGGCGGGGATCAGCCTGCCGCGAAGCGGCTTACTTGAACCAAGCCTTGCAGCGGAATCGCGATGACGTCCTGCGGAGGTGAGAATCTGTTGGCTGCGATCTGCTGAAGACAGCCGTTCTGCTAAGTGAAGACATGGAGTTCAATTACTCACCCGACGGATTGGACGCAGGCCTATGCTTTACGCGGGATGGAGTGAGCGTGCGACTCACGACACTCGCTCACACCAAGTCGCTTACGGCCGTAGACTGCGAGATTTATGCACGAGCCCTCCTAACGTTCCATGAAGGCATTGGCCGCGTACGCCCTTCAAACAGGGAAGGCATCTCAACCGACCCGAACAAGTTGGAGGGTTTCGGCATAATCGACCACCCTCGGGATCTCATTCAGCCAGGCTCAGCTCAGTTTGTGAAGTACACGACGAAGGACGCGTTCCACAAATACTACGCCCGAGGCCAGTTTCAGCTTGGCTCCATCGTCGCTTATCGCGACACTTCAGTGGCCAGCGCGCTCGATCCACAGGAGGGCTATTGCAACGTCGTATTTCGGAGCCGCGGCGAGCATCATTTCGCGACAGTTCGTGCCGGCAACAACCTGCGATTGTTCTGCGGTGCAGCGACAGCCGATGACCAGCATCTGAAGGATAGGTTTGGCGCTGTGCAGTTACGGCTTCGAGACATAGCTGGTTTTGGTGATGCCGTCGCGGCGCAGCTGGGCGCTCGGGCATGGAGTCATGGCCGGGTCACTTACGCGCGTCAGAAGGTGTTTCGGGTTCCAGGCGACTGTGGTTTCAGCGTAGCGATCGAAGACTTGGTAGCGGACCCCAGCGTCATGAGTGCGTTTCATGAGTATGTGGTTCGTCAGTGTGCTCCAAGCCCTGTTTTTCTGAAGCCTAATAGTCACGTTCTGGAGAATGAGTCACGGTTTGTGTTCGAAATGCCAGAGGATGTCAAAGGCTCCTTTGATTACTTGAGCCACTCATCATTGCTGGATTTCTTTGAGATCTTGGACGCCTGAAATGTTCACGGGTCCGAGCGGCCGGGTGTTTAGCGAAAACGAGCCGAACAAAGCTTGCAGCAGAATCGCAACGTCGTCCCGCGGTGCTTAGAATCCATTGGCTGCGATCTGCTGAGGGCAGCCGATAGGCCGCTTCGCACCATGTCACTCTATTCCCCCAAGTGCGGAGACGCTATGGCCGAGTCGGTCGGGGGGGAATGCAGTGTGCTCGCGGTCCTATGGGTCTCGCTCGGGAGTTGGAGCAGCGGTTGCGAGAGTGTTGCGTGTTGCAGACACGCACGCCCCGCGACACCGTGTTCATCTACGGTGGGAAGCCACACGCCATTGACGGTGATTGGTTCTGTCCTCGCTGCGGAGTCGCAGCAGCGCAGAGCACGCCCGGCGACTTGCGCCGTCCGGCTTGTTTACGCAGCCTCGTTGAGTTCGTTCACTCACTCACCGAGCTGCATCCGCACTGTGATGGAGTGAGCGGCTGGAGATGAGCACGCCGCCCAATCGCGAGTTTGGGCAGACTCGTGATAGCCTTATGGGATGCGGTGGGGTTGTTGGCCGCGAGCTGCTGAACTCGGTTGTTCTGCAACGCAATGTAGGTGAACTAGAGGTGGTGCGATGACCGATGCCTCCGAACATAGGCCGAAGGGGCTGCGGGAAGCGTTTGCGAGATTCTTTGAAGCACCGAGCAGGCCTGCTTTGCGTGAGATTCTTCAGGAATCTCTCGGCGAGTTCAGTCACACCGACTTCAAGGAGCAATGGCCTGAGGATTCATCGCTCGCTAGGCATATCCTTGGCTTTGCGAATTCTGGCGGCGGAGTAGTGATTGTCGGCGTCAAAGAGGGCGATGATAACAGCCTAAGTCCAATCGGGTTGTCGGTGCTGCGCGACAAAGCGAAGATAGGCGCCGCGGTGCGAAGGTTCTTGCCGTTCGGTCTCGACTACCAGATCCTTGATTTTCATTTCAAGGAAACCGAGTACGGCCCAATTAAGGACAAAAGCTTCCAAGTGGTCGTGGTGGAGGATCGGCCGCAACGCATACCGTTCGTGGCCGAGGCAGATGGAGCAACTATTCAGGCCAATGTCGTGTACGTGCGAGACGGCGCTGCGACTCTTCCTGCTTCCCATGACCAGCTACAGGAAGTCATTAATCGACGTCTGGACACCGGCCATTCCACCAAAAGAGAACTGACCCTTCACGAGCACTTGGAGGAATTGAAGGTGCTTTATGGTCAGATTCGCGCTCGCGTCCCGATCGACTTCAGTAGCATGGCTGCAATCGCGGCGGCTATGTCGTGCAAGAATCCCATGCATCCAGATGAAGGCTATGAGGCCTTCGTGGCCCGCCTCATTACGGAGAAGAAGGAGGCGATTGAGTCTCTGTTGTGTCGGGATCGTGGCTGAGCAACGGCGCTAGTGGCTCTTTGCAGTAGGCTTGCAGTTGAGTCCAGCGATGCTGGGACTCGAGAGCGCCGCGAGCCTTGCGTCAGTGTGCCGCAGTTGGTTTGGCACGTTCGGCTCCCGACTCTCGCATAGCAGTACCCGGCTTTCTGCTCTTGTCGGCAGTGTCCGGATCTGGTGACTCATTGGACTTGGGCCGTTCGGTTCGCCACTTTATGGATGCGTGCCGTGGCTAGGAGGACGGTTCATCGCCGCTCACTGGCTGCGAATGTCGAGCGCGGGCGGCTCGTCGGGCGACGCTTGGAAGACATTGCAGTCGTCTTGGGCTTGGACGAACTCGCCCCAGTTGGCAGGCGTGCCCCTCGGACACATTTCCAAGGTTGGAAATGCGTCCCTACCCTCTCCCCAGGATCCTGTTTACCACTCCCTTCGTCCACGGTTTTCCAGTTCGCGTTGAGAGTCCCTCGGCATTCAGGGCGTCACAGATCTGCTGAAGCGACCGCCGGCGTCCGTGGGGCGGTTTCCTTCGCAGTTCGCGGATCCTTGTCAGCGTCTCGGCCTCACCGGGCAGGGTGCCGAAGGGCTTGCGGCCTTCGCATCTCTCCCCTCGAGCTCGGCGTCGTTCCCTCGCGGCACGCAGTTTCATCACAGTGACGCGGCGGTCGAACTCGGCCACGGCACCGAGCACCTGCCGTATCAGGCGACGGGTGGGGTCGTCCGAGTCGGCCGAGAGATCTGTCCCTGAGTCGGTGGCGATCACCTTGCAGCCAGCGCTGGTCAGTTGCTGCAGGATGACCTCGCCCACCATGAGGTCACGAGCCAGCCGAGTAGCGTTCTCCACGAGGACGATCTTCACCCCGTTGGATTCCACACGATCAAGAAGTGCCGCCAGACCCGGCCGATTATCGAGATCCTTCGTGCCGCTCACGCCGGCGTCGCGGAACTCATCAACGACCTCCATCCCATGGTGCTTGGCGTACTTGGTGATGGCCGCGGTCTGGCGGTCCCATGTATCCCCGTCCACCTGCCCGAGGCCACTGCATCGGAGGTAGCTGACGGCCTTGAGGGGAGCCTTGGATTTCATCTTCTTCGTGGCGGGTTGAAAACGGCTTTTACCGCTGGAAACCAAGGATGAAACGAACCTCGTCGTCGCTTATTCCGAAGAAATAGTGACGGTTCGTCGGGAAAACCTCGGGATTCGCCCTCCCGTTTTGGGCCTGGCGGGGATCTGCGTCAGCGTGTGGCTTTCACCATTTCCAAGGTTGGAAATGCTGAACGCTCGGCTTCTCAGGCCTTCTTCCGCAGTTGGAGGAAGAGCTGCCGGATGAGTTCGGGTTCCTCCATTCCCGCGCCGCCCTCTGGCAACTGCGCCATGGCCTCATCCACTTGGGTCGCCGTCGCCGTCAGCCCCAGTGATGCCAGTGCCTCGATCAGCCCCTGGTGACGCCCGGCGGCCTTCCTGCGGGACTCCCGGCTCGGGGATGGCTTCTTGCGGTTGGGGACATACGGCGCCCCGTTGGCCCCGATCCGATTCCGCACGATTCCGAGACACTGCTCGATCAAGGCGGAATCAAAAACGGGACGGTTATTGCTTGGATTCCGCAACGGAGCGGGAAAGATCCCGGCCTTTTGCAGTGCGTAAAAGCGATTCTTCGAGAGCCCTATCAGCTCGCAGAGTTCCGTGACCGTTATGAAACGGTTCTGGGACGACTTGCTCATCGGTTCGTGCTGCCTTTCGCTCAAATGAGGTACGGGGCGTGTTACGAAGGAAGACCACTCAAGTGCCATCCGAGGGCGGCGGCGGCACGATTTCGTCACCATTCCCGAGCAGATGGAGGTGACCTTCAGGGGTGAGTACGCGACGAGAAGCGTCGTCCTTGTCCACGAGACCCGCACGAATCAGGAAGGGTTCCGTGACGCTCGTGAGGGTCTTTGCGGGTACTCCCAGCGCTGAAGCGATGAGATTCACTCGCCTTGGGCCGGCGACGAGAAGCCGCAGGTACTTCTGCTCCAGCGGGCCAAGGCCAAGGGTGTCCAGTTGCTCCAGATGGCATGCCCGCTGGAGGTCGGCGATGGTGATCAAAGACCTGCCATCAGCACGTGCGACCCGTCTCGCTGATGCTGTGAGTCGCAGGGCGAGCCTTGGGACGCCTCTGGCCCTTCTGGCGATCTCCGGAAGCACCTGTGGCTCGATGTCCCACGACAGGCCGCGGCAACGACGCTCGACCACAAGGACGAGATCCTTCTCGCTCAGGAAGGACAGCTCCAGATGAAGTTTTGCCCTCTGTCGAAGTGGCTCGAGAATTTGATACGGCTCTGTGGTCGCAGCCACCAAGGTGAAGTCAGCGATCGGAAGAGGCTGAATGCTAGATCCGCCCCGCACCATGATCTGCCGCTTATCGAGTGCCATATAGAGAGCCGTTTGAATTGCCTGCGGAGCCTCGTGGATCTCGTCGATCAGGCAGATCGCTTTGGACTCGCACGATAGGAGGAGGTTGTTGAGGTCGGCCGGGCTCCTCAGGTTCTGTCCGAGGACCTCATGAAACGGCACGGCCATCTCCTGCGACAAAACGAAACCGAGGCTGCTCTTTCCGACTCCGGGCGGTCCAGTGAGAAGCATGTCATCGAGCCGGCGGTCGTCTTCGAAGGCCGCGTCGATGGCGACACGGCACTGCTCGATGACGCCGCGGTTGCTCTCACAGGCGACGTGGGAAAGAGAGCTCGGTGCGACATCATTGATCTCCTTCATCGGGATGCTCCGTGGTTGGGTTCGAGGAGGCGGTCTACGGGGAGATACGAAGGCGTCTGCGGCCTTCTCTGCTGGTCGTCTTCCTGCCCCAAGTCAGACCTCGTTGGTCGTGTAGGAGGCCGATCAAAAAGGGACGCCGGGGACTACATATCTCCATGAAGACCTTTCACGAATTCGTCTGGCTACGGATGCCCACCAGCCTCCTGTTGAGGGAGATTTCAGAACTCTTTCCAAAGCGAGGAATCCAGGATCTGTTTGACCGCGAGGTGGCCCGGCTGCGTGAAAAAACCGACGACCCAGCACTTCTTCAGCACCTAGATGACTTCGGGCAGCTCGACGTCCCTGGATACATTGATAGCGCATTGAGACGCGCAGGGTTTCACGAGAGCGAAAGAGATCCGCTCGTTTCTGACCTGTGCAGCAAGCTCCTACTGGGGAGCTTCTTCAGGGGTTGGACGGGGCAGAGCCTGGTCGCCAGGTTCAAAGTGGCCGTCAGAAACGCGATCAGCAGCCTTCAGAGTCGGGCGGCGAAGAGGCGGAGACGGCAGGCGGATCTGCCGGATGACCTTGCCGCGGCTCCCCGTGCGGATGAGGAGATCGTCAGTGAGTTCCGCAACTTCCTACAGATGAGGTTCGGCAATGCCGTTGTTCGAGTGCTCGACCACCGGCTTGAAGGCGGCGGCGATACCAAAGACCTCGTGGGGAGCCCTGGGCTAGAAAGTGCGTATAAGGTTAAGCGAGCGGTGATGCAGCTGAAGGACGCGATCCGCATGTGGGCCGGAAACGATCCGGAGCTCATCGGGCAGATTGAAGGGCTGTTTGCCCAAGAGAAGAGGACGTTCGACAGGCGGTTCGGGAGAGTGGTGGGGGTTACGGGGCAGGGGTGAGGACGGGTGACGCGAGATGCGTTGCAGGAAGCCAGGGTCTCTCTCAGCCGCTGTTTGTGGAATCACCCGAGGAATCAGAGAACCAACGGCTAATCAGACCTCGCCCACGCGGCGTTCCCACAGCAACTTCATCGCGTCTGAACTCAACGGGCATTTCCCATGCCAGAAGACAGCCCCGATGGCCTCACAGGCTTGGACGGAGTTGATCGAATCTCTCCTGCACTTCCCGCCAGGACGGGAAAACTCCGTAGCAGAGAATCCGGCACTGCTCGTCGTAGTCTTGCTTGATCGTCGCCACGATGGATGACGGTGGGAAGAACGCGTCGCTGTTTGCAAAACTCATTCCCTCAGGGGGGAAGTAGTCTCGCTCGAAGTGCGCTCGGCTGATGCAGTCATAGTCGCGTTTGATCGCCGCGTATTCCGGCGATGCCAGCATCTCCAGCACGCTGGGCTGCGAAGAGAGTTGGTACAGGTCGTAGTAGTGGCGGGCGTAGGTGCCAATCGGCCGACCGTCGCGTTTCAGCATTTCGACCTTGCCATGGATGGCAAAGAGCTTCTCGACGAACGTGCGGCGGAAGTGAAGCAGCCGCATGGTGAAGGGTTGCTCGTCGTCGGCGCCGA
>B570J29032_109958285_pt1 | contig 12226 bp, 17 predicted proteins | sample LakMenEpi16Nov12_FD_29032 | JGI IMG/M metagenome (IMG submission 29032)
AGTATACGTAGATCCTAACATGCGTTGGGGAGATAACCGCGTAGTATTAGGCCGTAAAGGTGCTGATGAAGAACCAGGTATCAAATTCATGCCGTATATCATGGCTGAGTCTTTACAAACAATTGCAGAGGGTACATTCTCTCCAAAAATTGGTATGAAGTCTCGTTATGCTATCACAGAAGCAGGATGGCACCCAGAAACTCAATACATTAATATCGAGATCGATCCTAATGCTATTGGAGTTCTTACTGGAAGCACTGCTCCTGCTACATCATACGGTACGCTTTAATTAATAGTTTACTAAATAAGAATAGAGAGCCCGTAAGCTCTCTATTTTTTTGTTATAAGGATAAATAATAAAAATAACTCAAATAAATGGCATTTATTAATTGGGGGTCAGAGAGCCCAGAACAATTGGCAATACGTCGCAGATTCGAAGAGCAGACGATGTATGAACAGATGGTTCAAATGGCACAAAGCAGAGCAGGTCAAGCTCCTGGTGCTGCTGGAGTAGGCGGTGGCGGCGGGGATCCTTTAACTGGTCTATATGGAGTAGGAGTAGACGGTCTTATCTATAACTTAAATCTAGGAGAAGCAAACTGGTCCTTTAATTATGCACCGTTTCCTGATATTACACAGGCCACCCTAAACACAGACGATGGATTCTTATATGCGACTTTTGATTTTGAAGGTGAGGTTTCCTTTGTAAGGATTGATCGTACTACAAGAGAACTTGAATTTATCGAGAACGATATTTCAGACTATGCTGCAAAAGGCGCCTCTTCTCTCTATTATGAAGGGGAAGGAAACTTTATCTACTTGGATAACTTCTTTAAAAAAGCGATTAGTAGTATTATTCGAATTGAGCTTGATCCTCTTTTACCAGAAGCAACGGCAACTGTAGTTTCAGAAGTGGACCCAGAGGAGACTGGATACTTACTTAGGAACCTATTCCTGTATGAAGGAGCTACCTGGGCAATTGCAATGGATAATGTGCTACCACAATTTATTACTGGCCCATTCAATATTGAGACTGGCGAGTTTACCTATAGTAATGTACTGTTGCCTTCACCAAGCGAACCAAATATTCAGTCAATCGATATAGTACTTGGAGCAGTTGAGCATAATGGCGTCGTATATGTAGACGCAGTATGGTCAGATCCTGAAGATAATTCGAGCATTGGGCTATTTAAAATGGACACTGACAATGGCGGAGCTGTCGCCCCATATTATTTGACCTTTGTTAAAGACTTAATTATCGCGGAAGCCGAGGACGTTCCGATCTTTTCAATCACTCGTTTCTAAAAAAAATTTAATTATATGAGATTGTGTATACTATGCGAAGACGCAAACATCACCGACGCTCGCAAAAGATCAGCTGACGTTTTACCAAAATACGAATTGGCTGAGAGATTACTTGAATTAAAAAAGAAAAAGGATCCTGAAGTTGTATTAGACCATTTAAAAATACCTCTTTCCTCAACTGGAGAATTACCAGCAACGCATTGGTTCTGTTTTATTAATGTAAACGAAGCAATGTATCAAAAAATGCTGGAGTCTCAAAAGTATACCATTATTGAAGAGGCAGTGCCGTCTGAGTTTTTAGCTAAACATAACTTAAAGAAAATAAAAAGCTTTGGTCCAGGATTATAAGTTACTCAAAGGATTTGTCAGTCGAAGCGAAACTGAAGAAATAAAGGCTTGGGTCGATAGTTTAACTATTGAGTCAGGTTCGCCGAATCATCACCTTAGTGAGTTGGCTAAAGCCATAAATGGAAAATCCATTATTTTTGATATTGCAGACACTAGCTATACTAATTATATTACAAAATTTCAATCGATTTCGGCAGTCAAGAATGAGCCTGTCCCAGTGATCATTCTTAAGCTAATTGATAGAATTGCAGAAACTTTAAAGATTTCAAAAGATCATATCTTTCTACAGGCAGTAGACATGAATCGCGGCGGGCGGATTGCTCCGCACTATGACGCTTCAGTCGAAGGTTGTATCAATTATAAGTGTAATCTAAGCGTACACTCAGAAGATTATACGATGCATATTGATAAAAATAATGTGCTAATTCAGGAGACTGATCTATACTGCTTTGAAGCATCTCTTTACAAACACTGGACTGATCCTTTTAAATCACGCAGAATATTTTTAAGTTTTGGTTTTATCTTAAAATACGAAGAGTTAGGGAGGACCGAACTGGATCCTAGAGTAAGGTTGAGCAAGCGTATAGAAAAGTACTTTCAAAAATAAAATAAAAAAGGACCAATTTGGTCCTTTTTTTATATGGTGGGCATCCTTCAAAAGCCGTAAGATAAGTAGAATAATTAAATTGAATTTTGAACGAGTGAGGTTTGCTTTTTGAACTCTTGTGTCTTGAATTTTGAGAAAATCGCTATCTTAATCGTGCATCATTCTGTCAGAATTTGTATAGACGTGCCAGTCTGATATTATGCTACAGATAATACTTCTAGTGTCAGACGCCCATATTAGATCTGGGTAGTATTATTAAAATGATCCAATTTTTCTTGGATTGCATCCAATTGACCTTCGATTAGATCCATTTGCGAATCTTTCCACTTAATATCAAAGTGAGCTTCCATTTCTACTGAATCGTCAGCATATCTGTCACGATAACGCCCGTTTGTCGTGTTTAAACTACGAACGTTATTGACTTTAGTCTTTAATTCAGAAAGAGTAAAGATTTGGTCTCTTACTGGAGCAGAAGCAGTATGAATCTTGGTCTTTAGCTCAATTAGAGAAGTAACCTCTGCATTATATTCTTCCCAAGTAGCCTCAAGATCGTATGGCTTTTCTGCACCCTCAATTGATGAGTTATGTTGCGAAATACGGCTCCACAATTTTTGAATTTTAGAGACTTTTTTGTTCTTTTCTTTTAGTGCTTGTGCAATTGTCATGACTTTTTTCTTTTATTTTTAGATGAGTTATAATTAAAACGTTGCTTGATTGGGGTAAGATCAGATACCATTACAATAATTGGGCAATATCCATTATCTTCAGGATCCTTTTGCCAGATTTCACGCATTCTGCGGCCGGCTTCACAATCTAAGATGAATAAACTGTCTTTTGCTGGGGTAGAAACTGTATACTCGTTTACGAGCGGTTTCTTTGTTTGATCCACTTGTGCCGAAATTACTCCGCTGACCAACAATAACAAACTAGTGATTAGTGTTTTCATTTTACTACTTCTTCATAAGATTTCCACAATACTTGAGTCATTCCTTCTTCTAAAGGGTCTTCTCCCTCTTCGGGTTCTACTGGAAATGCAAGTAAAATATTTCCATTAATATCTTTTGCAACTGCAACGAAACCAAATCCTTCACAAATAATTGAGGTATAGTGTTCGTTCGGAAGACCGTCTGCGATTTCATGAATATCGAAATCTGATCCTATTCCTGTTTCATCGTGGATTTCACACCACTGCTTAGAAAATTCTGCCATTGTTTGAATGTTTAATTAAATTATACAAAGAAAAATACTCAGGTTTCACAAAAGGTGAGGTTTTGCCTCATTTATTCCAGCATTAGTAACTATTACATATTCTGGATAATATTCATGTAGGTTAGTTGCACCAGCATAGGAAAGCGCAGAACGAACCCCATCTAAAAGACCATTAACTATAAATTTAGTGCCACCTTTATATGGAATAACAGTAGACTCGCCCTCTACATTTCGAGCAGCTCGTCCGTGTGCAACTTTAGTTTCAAGCGAAGCAGAACCCCGATATCTCTTATAGAGACCATTTGTTTTTTCAATAATTTGACCAGGAGATTCGTCAGTTCCCGCAAGTAAGGAACCTAACATTACACAATTTGCGCCGACTGCTAGGGCTTTTGCAATATCACCACTCGTTCTGACTCCTCCATCTGCCATTACGGGCACGAGTGCTACATTTGAAATCTCTTCAATACAGGAAACATTTGGCACGCCGAATCCAGTTTTGATTCGAGTAGTACACAGTGATCCTCCACCGATTCCAACACGTAAACCATCTGCACCAGCTTCCTGTAAATCAATTGCAGCTTGCGCAGTTGCAATATTACCAGCAATAATATCTGCGCCACTATTAAATTTATCTTTACACCATTTAAGCATATCAATAACCTTTTGATGGTGTCCGTGTGCAACGTCAATCACTAGGACATTTGCACCAGCTGCAACTAATTTTTCTGCACGATCTCGATCCTCTGCACCATTCACCCCAATAGCAGCAACAATAGGCACAGTGCCGTCCCAACCGAAATCAATATAATTATGTCCATATCCACCATATACAGCGGCGGATAGTTTCTCTATTAATTTTGACTGGTTCTCTGCACTCATAAAGCGATGAATACAGCCGGCTCCACCTAAGATAAACATTTTATATGCCATTTCAAATTCACATACAGTGTCCATTGGGGATGCAATTAACGGCATCAACATTGAATAGTTAGTAGTAAGTGGGGTTCTAAGAGAAATTTCAGTTCGTGAATTAATTTTTGAAAAATTAGGAACGAGTTGGATATCGTCGTAAGTGAGTGCGTGTTTCATGATAGTATGCTGCATTTTGAGTTTTTTAAGATAACATTTGGTGAGTCAAAGATTGGAGTGCGGTGATCAGTTCGAATAAAAGAATCACACGAATATGGATTATAATATACATCGGCTATTGATTTGCGTTTTGGAAGTTGAGTTGTATAGCGATCGCAAAGGATAAATGCATGCACGTTTTTTCGACCCTCGGCAAGCACCCTTTTTCTACCAGTTTCATAGACTTTAAAATCTGCCCATGGCAAAAAGAGTTCTTCTTCGTGTGCATAGAGTCTATATCCTCCTTTAGATTTATCGTACTTTAGTATACTGAAACACTTCTTATGTAGGTTTCGGTATATCCTGAATTTTCCCTGGTTCATTCAGTTATTAGAGTTAATATGATTTAATTAAAGCTTTGCGAAGTTCCTGAAGGTCATCTCTGTACATCTGGGTCGTATCCTTTGCTTTAGTAGATTCTAATTCATTCTCTTTTGCATGGGTATCACCTAAGAGATCTTCATATGTTTCCTTAGTTAAGGTATGAATCGGCAGGGAAAGCAAATAGTTATAGGAACCATTGATTTCATCAAAATCGGCAGTTTCTAAAGCTAGGATAATTTGCTTACGCGGAACATTATTGATTTTTAATTTACCGTCAATAATCATCTTAATGAATTGGGCCTTGTTTGAAAGTAATAAGAGCTCCTGATTAAGTTTATTGATTAAGTATTCCTTGCGTTTAATATAGTAAGTTAGACGGAATTTTACGAAATACTGGATAATTTGGGTTGCACTTTCAAAGATCTTAAGGTTACCGTTTTCGTCCAACACTGTAAAGTTTTCGCTCTGTTTTTCTTCCATTTTTAGGAAGCGATCAAGTCTATCACTATCCTGAAGAGACTTAAGATCTTCTCTTCTAAATTTAAGCACATAATTTACATTAGCTTTACAGTTGTTGTCATAACCAGTAAGTCGTCTGGTCTCTTCTAAAGAAATTAGGTGAGAGTCAAACTTTTCATAAGTCATAGATGGCGGTAATTCAGTAACATCCAATGTAGTTGTATTCTTAACTTCATATTTTCCTCTAAACAGCCATGCATTACTATTTGGATCCTTAATACATTCGCCAGAAAATCCATTATACCATGGAGTAGGTTCCTTGTATTTTTTTCCATCTAATTCTTTAATACAGGCATCGATTAGATCAAGAGGATTTCGATTTAGGATATTTGTTGCGAAACCTACAGCAATTCCACTACCTCCATTTAAGAGAACAGTTGGAATAATTGGTAAAAAATAACTAGGTTCAATTTCATTACCCTCTTCATAACGAGAAGTAAGCAGTTCAAAATCCATATAGAGCAATCTAAAGTTCTTATGTAATTTAGTTGAAATATAACGCGGCGCACCCGCTTCAGGAGAACGTAGGGAACCGAATTGTCCTATTTCTTCAAGTACTGGCATTGAGTTCTTGAATTTTTGAGCCATACCTACGATTGCACCATTTAAACTGCCGTCTCCATGGTGGTAATGAGCATCAGATGCAACCTTACCGGCTAATTGAAATATCTTAAGCGGTTTTTCTCCGCCGTTTCTCCAAACTTTATCAGCAACGAAAATTACTTTGCGCTGAGTTGGTTTAAATCCATCAATTACTGATGGAATTGCACGCTCTTCAACAACGTATACTGCATATTCTCTATAATCTTGATCAAGATACTGTGTGACTGATTTAATTTCTTGTTTTTGCATCTTCTACTGGTATTTTAAAATAATTGTTTTCTACTAGGTAATCATAAAGTCCTTGTAGATCTTCACAAATTGGCTTTCCATCATCGGTAGCAGTTAATGAATTACCTATGCCATCGTGAATATAATTTTTCTCATACATGAACCAGTCAAACCAATCTTTTCCATGATCTGTGAGTATATAAGACCATAAATTTGAGATAAGTACATCTTGTGAATTATTAAAATCCAAAAGATCGATATTTAATTTATATGCTGCTGAAACCTTTTGATTTTGAGCAACCATGAGGTCAGCTAGTGTTTTAAATTTGTTAAACGTCATGCTATTCTGGTTTATTTAAGATTCGCTCTTTTCTAGGTGCAGAGTCAGCTCCAAACCATGCATTTAACGAATCTTTGTATTCTTTATCATTTTTAATCTGAACGGTTTTGGGATTTCGGATAATTTCTTCATATTCTAAATCCTCTAACGCCGCTAATCCCTTTTTATATTCAATATTCCAAGCGTTAGCTTTATTTTTAGCGGACCACTTTTCAAACTCGTCATTCGTATAAAAATTTAGTGATTCTTTTCCTTTTTTTGCAACAACCAATGGAGTCATTACTTTATAGATTCTTCCCTGATCAAAAAGCTCAGGCCAAAAGCGATTAAAGAAATTTATTAGTAGTGCAGCGATAGAATTTCCATCAGGATCAGCATCTGTGTAAATATAAATTCTACCATAACGTAATCCCTTTGGTTCTTCACCTAATTTTAAACCTAAAGAAGCCATTAACTGCACAGCTTCATCGTTTTTAATAATTTCAGCGCTCTTCATCTCACTAACATTGAGGAATTTTCCTTTTAGTGGAAAGGCTCCTTGTGTTTGAGTATCTCTAAACTTTCGAACTGCAGAAAGTGCAGATAATCCTTCATAAATTCCTAAAATACAAGGACCACGATCGCCTTTGCGTTGTGCATCAATCAATTTTGGAATTTTCGTCTTGTCTAGAGTACTATTTAGTTTTCGAAGTTCGGCCCTCTCTTGAGCAAGCGCTTTTTTCTCTACCCAATCTAAAACTGAAGCAACTATTTCTGATTTAAAGACAAGTTTTGCGATTTTATCGCTTACTTCATGTCGAGTTGCAAAATCTTTAGGTTCAGTAATAAGCTTTTCTTTTGTTTGAGAACTAAATGATGAATTAATTACTGTACAATCAATAAAAATTGACATATAATTACGAATATCACTTGGTTTTACCTCAACTTTGTGCTTTTTCTTAATCATTTCACGCAATTGAGCGATCAATTGATTGACAATATATTCAACGTGGGTTCCACCGTCTTTAGTATGTACTGAATTGACAAAACTTACGTTTGCAAAGCCGTTTTCTGATTTTGCAAAGCCAATTTTCCAATCTTTTGACTCTTCATAAAAGAATTCTTGAGTATAAAGCTTGATATATTCTTCGAATGTCTTAAATTTTAAGGTCGAATTAGTGGAAGCACCATCTTTTATTTTAGTAAACTTAACAGTAAGCTTATTATTACAGGCAGCAACATCTAAGCAGCGTTTAAAGATGATCTGAAACGACTTTTCATCGATTCCACGCATCTTAAATCTTTCTAAATCTGGAATATACGTAATTTCAGTAAATCCGCGTTTTGCTGGAGAAACGCTTGCCTTACTGCGTTTGTGCATGTTGTTAGTAAACTCTTGATCGAATCTATTTTTTCCATCGCAAGTTGAAACTACAAACTTTTTACTGAAAATATTAGTTAGGGTAGAACCTACGCCATTTGTTCCAGCAACAGTACGCTGTTCAGTATCATCAAAATTTGAACCTGCCTTAAGATTTGAAAAGATCATTTCGGGAATCCACTCTTTGTGGACTGGGTGTTTTTCTACTGGAATTCCACCATTATCCCAAATTGAAATTTCACTAGTGTCTAGGTTAAGCGTTACTTTGATCTCATTTAATTTTGAGTTACGACGATGTTCGTCGACTGAGTTTGAAATAATTTCATCAAATAATTTAATAAAACCGGGGTTATAAGTAATCTCTTCGTTCCAAACTTTTTCACCGTCAAACAAGTATTGATCTCCAGTATGGGGTGAGATTGAACCAATATACATAAATGGACGGAGCAATACGTGCTCGACGTCCGTTAGTTTTTGGTACTTGTCTTCTATTCCTTTTGTTTTTGCCATATTACTTTTTAGGTAATTTTTTTACTTTAAGCGCATCTAAAAAATATTGAGGCACTGTCTTATTATTTAATATTTGGTCGAAGCACTCGTCCAAAATATAAGTCTCTGCCCAGTCCTCGTCATTTCTAATAGATCTACCATATGATTGCAAGAGATCGATTAGCGTTTTCCAATTATACCAATCTGGTCTGGTTTCAAGTCTCTTTTTTATTTTTGTACTCACCAAATTCGGAAAAGGTACTTTTAAAATTACTTGAAAACGAGAATAATCATCTTTTAAGTCAACTCCATTAATCATCGATGGAGATACTAATACAGTTTCTAGCTTAGAAGTTAAATGTTCAGTTAAACTTTTTTCTCTAGTTTGTGAATCATGAAAAATAAGTCGCTTATCTTTTATTGAACTCTTAATCCAATTGCTGAACTCATAATTTGCAGTATGGATAATTCCTTTATGTTCACCGTTTTTTTCTAGAATTTTAGAAATAATTGGAACTGCTCGTGCAAAACTTTCCTTCTTGTTGTAATAGGACATTTTGCCGAATTTTAGATAAATCACAGGTCGCTTCTCAGCTTCAAAAGGGCAAGGAAGAGCAATATATGCGGACTCTTCGTCTTCGATTCCCATCATAAAGGAAATAAGTTCGCGATTTAGGAGAGTACCCGACATTAGGATTACATGGTCATAAGTATCCCAAAACATTTCCTTAAGATAGAGATTTCCCCAAATAGGTTCAACTAAGATTCGGGTTTTTCCATATTGATCTAGATCTTTTTCAAAAGTCCAGTTGGTTGCATAGTTTTTATGGTCTTTGATAAATCGATTGTATTTACACATTGATTTATCTGCATGATCTGCTTTTTTAATTAAGTCAAGTTTTTTGGCTCGACTTCTGGTTTCCTTTGCATCTTCTAAAAGAGTTGCAGCCTTCGAATCTAATAGTGGCACAATTACTCTAGCAACATATTCGGAAAGTTCTCGAATTGAAGTAATACTATCGAGATCGCGTTCCATCCAGTTTTGCCAAATATCGAGAGCCTTTAAGCTTCTTTCAGAAAAAGAGGATGCGATAAAATCACAAAATGCCTCTTCAAAAGAATGAGCTTCATCAATAATTAGCAGCTTTGAATTGCGTTCTGCCATCATATCTGGAGAATACATTGCATATGAAGTGATGAGATGGAAGTTAGTTAAACTAAGTGGATTTTTAAGAAAGTAACCCTGTGCAATTTTATGCGGACATGCTTCACATTTCTTTTCAGTAGATTTATTTAGAATTTGTGCATCGCCGCAACCCATGTTTTGACGGCGACACCAATAGTTGTTTTTACCCTTTAGATTTGCTGCAAAACTAAAGTCTCTAACGTATTGATCCTGTAAGAGTTTGGTGTTTGTAATAATATCAACTCTTGCTCTCTTATTAATTTCACGTCGATACCAATCTGCGATCATGATGGCCGCATAAGATTTTCCTACTCCAGTTGGGGCATCAATCATTACGAATTTTTTGCCATCTGCAATGGAATCTTTGGTAAACTGAAGTATTTCTTCCTGCTGTTTTCTAGGAGTGAACTCCAATTTTATTTCTGCCATGTAATATTTACTACGAGAACTCGCAGCAGTTTTAAAAATTAATTATTTTATAGGATCGGCGTCACGTAAACCATATGACAAGTTAAACCACTGAAACTCACGTTCTACTAGTTTCTTGTTCATCTTAAATGTCTTTCTGGCCTCGGCAATAAACCACTTTTTCCATTCATCGTGCTGTTCTTTTGTGATAGTATTGTTACTAAACCACTCTTTGTCTTGGGACAACACAGTAGGGTCAACACCTGCAATCTCAAGCTGCTTGAGGATTGCGACCATTGTAAATTCTTCTCTTTGTGTTCTAGTTGCCATATTCATCGTTCCAAGTATTTTTTTTTGTATTATAATCTATCCAACCCCAAGTTTGTTTCGCTTTCTCTACATCACCATCGTGATATTTGTGTACCCATAACCACTGTTCCCATTCATCATCAGTTCCTTGCTGTGCTCTGAATCCCCACCATAACCATTCAAATCTATAATATGGTTCTAGTTCACAACGCGGAGAGTCATATTTATCTTTCCATAATAGTTCTCTTAGGTGACTGTAATGCGGTTTCCATGTGAATGCATAATTTTTATACAAGTAAAATGTCCATTTCGGTTCCTTATATGTTGCCATCTTGATGTTTTATAAAATTTTTAAGTAATCCATCGATATTTTCTTTACCGACTGGATTGGCTGACTGTATATTATACAACGGTAAAGTCAATTGGTTAGCAATGCAGTAATCAACTAACCATTTTGCGCAATCCATTCCAGTCATCTCTTTCTGCTTTAGTTTCCTAGATTCACGTTTAGACATGCCCTTTTCCCTAGCTTTAAGCGCAACCTCCATTCCTAAGTCGTGGTCAAAACAGATTGCATCTGGCAATCCATTGAATTTAATCCAATCCACAAATTCTCGATAGGATTTTACCCAATATGCAGTATAAGGCTGTTCAATTGGGCTAAATATTAGCCATGACCCACCGTCATTTTCAATGGGAGTAAAAGGATCTCGAATATCGTCTAACCATAGTAATCGTTTCATATTATAATTTTAGCAAATTTTTTGAAATGTTCAGGTCCATTATTATCAAAATGATCAATAATCTCAAACTCTACTTCTAGTCCTTCATTAGAGGCATACAACTTTAGTCCATCTATATGACCATTGTCGATTAGAGGATATTGTCCAAAGCAATCTTCAGCAAATTTGGTACCCGGTACAGATGGGTTAGTCATATCATATTTGTGATACTTTACCACCCAACCATCTATTGTTTTATGTAGTTTTCCCTTCATCTTTTATTTCGATTATTGTTTCTAATGTAGATGCTAATAGTTCGGAATAGACTTCCTCAAGTTTGTAAGCAAGTCTGAGTTTATTACTTTCGGTTACCTTTTCCAATAACTCAACCTCTTGCTCGGCCAGGATACCCTTGCCTAACCCCCAGTCTGGAAGTTTTGACTCGTCTTTTGCTTTAACTTTTATTTTTACAATTACTGTATGCATAATTATTTACACTGGGATTGATAATACCAAAAAGTTCGACCGTTTTTATCAACAATAGATCGGTCAGATCTGCCATAACACTTAATCCAAGAATTAAATCCATCTGGTGGAACATCGAATGGATTGGACCAGTCTTTAAGCTGACCTCCTCCAATAAGATAGGCTTCAAATGGAATAGTACTACATAATCTTAGGATTTCTGGATTATTAGTAAGAGCGGTACGAGCCTCCTCGAAGGGATCCTGATTTGCCCTGTATAATATTTCAGCACGTAAATAATTTCCTATACCATTGAAATAGCGTTGATCCATGAGCACAAGATGAATTGGCTTGCTAAATGCTTTTTTACTAAAGGATTGGCAGATATTTTCCTTAAATTGGTCAAATTGGGTAACTGGGCAGGGTCCTCGATTTGGCGACCAGCCTGTGCTCCATTTCCATTTGGCAAAACGACGAGCATCTACCAGACATAGTGAATTACCCGAAACCGTTCTAAATTTAAGGTGAGTGTGCTTTGGAGCAGTCCAGCCTTTATATAGAACCCAGTGACCAGACATGCCCATTGAGACAGATAGTTGATATTTGTCAATGCCTGAAGTTAGAGTTAAGAGTAGTTCTTTACCTCTAGACTCAGCCGAAATATCAAATATCT
>B570J29032_109958284_pt1 | contig 12222 bp, 13 predicted proteins | sample LakMenEpi16Nov12_FD_29032 | JGI IMG/M metagenome (IMG submission 29032)
CCGCAGGTCCAGGCAAGACCACTTCCATCGTGCCGTCAGCCAAGACAAGGCTCGCAGAGACGGCATGGCAGAAAGCCGATGGGGCAGAGGGTGCCACGCGAGCGAGGAGCCGCAGAGTGTCGATGGCGAATGTGCGCCACTGGGGTTCGCCGGTGAGCGCAGAGAGTCGCAAAAACGCCATAGCGGCAACGGAGTTTGCTGATGGTGTTGCATTGTCCATTAAGTCCTTTTGTCGAACAATGAGTTGTTCGGCAGTGGTGCCCACCGTAAAGAAGCCGCTGTTCTCGTGATCCCAGAACTCGTCGCATAGTTGTTGTGCTGTGCTTCGCGCAACCATCAACCATTCGTGGTCTGCAGTGAGTTCATACATGCGAACCATGGCGTCGACAACGTGTGCCAGATCGTGTGCGAGCGCAGTGTGTCTGGCGCGAGGTTCTGCGTTCGACTGCCAACTTCTCTTCCACGCTCCGGATTCGTCACGCAAGTTGTCCACCAAGAATCGCGCATTCTTTATGGCGGCTGTGGTGAATTGTTCGTCTTCAAACGCTGCGGCTACTTCACATAGCGAAGACAACATCATGGCGTTCCATTCCAAGAGCACTTTGTCGTCGAGTCCTGGTCGAGAGCGTTGGGCGCGAACAGTGTGAAGTTGTTGTCGCCATGTTTCCACCGTGGCAGGGCGCACAATGTCTGCTCGTTGGGCGATTCGGTTCGGTATGGAACGGCCCTCAAAGTTCCCTGGTTCAGAGATGTCCCAGTAGGCGCATGCGGCGGCACTGTCGTTGCCAAGAACTGTGTGAATCTCTGTAGGAGTCCAGGTGTAGAACGCCCCTTCTTCAGAATGGCCGTGTTCATCTAAAGAGTCGGCGTCCTCGGCGCTAAAGAATCCGCCGTCAGGATGTGACAGGTCGGTCAATACGTACGACACAATCTCGCGAACAATCTGTTCGTCTCGTTCTTCGTGGTTCATTTGCCACATGTGGAGGTACACGCGCGCAAGAAGTGCTTGGTCGTACAGCATCTTCTCAAAGTGGGGAACGAGCCATCTGTCGTCAACGCTGTAGCGAGAGAAACCACCGCCGACGTGGTCGTACATGCCACCTGCTGCCATGGCATCGAGTGATGTGCGCACCATGTCCACAAGTTGTGAGTCGTCGTTCAGCAAGGACACTCGCAACATGAGATCGAGACCAAACGTTGACGGAAACTTTGGCGCGCCACCGAAACCACCCCAGGTGGAATCGAACGACGACTGCAGTGCGCCAATAGTGGTGGACACAAGTTGGCGCGCATCAACGGCAGGCGCGGGTTCAACATGTGCCGTGCGACCAATGGCTTCAACTAGAGCATCAATGTTCTGTTGCAATTCATCACGGCGGTTATTCCATGCATCGTCGACCGCTTCCATCAACTTCACAAATGTTTCGCGTGGGTAGTAGGTACCGCCATAGAACGGTTCACCAGTTGGGGTGCAAAAGACGGTCATGGGCCAGCCGCCACGTCCAGTGAGTGCTTGCACTGCATCCATGTAGACCGCATCAACATCGGGACGTTCTTCTCTGTCCACTTTGATGTTCACGAAGAGTTGGTTCATGACCGTTGCGGTGGCGTCGTCTTCAAAACTTTCGTGCGCCATCACGTGGCACCAGTGGCAGGCGGAGTAGCCGACCGATAACAGAATGGGCTTGCCTGTTCGTTGCGCTTCGGCAAAAGCCTCGTCACCCCACTGATACCAATGGACGGGGTTGTCTCGATGTTGGCGCAGATATGGCGACGAAGCGTCGGCGAGTCTGTTCACGAAGAACTATGCACCCATGGCGTGGTAGCCACCGTCAACATGGATGATCTCGCCAGTTGTGGCGGGGAACCAGTCCGACATCAGCGCAAGGACGGTCTTTGCGACGGGTGTGGAATCTGTGACGTCCCATCCGAGTGGCGCGCGTTCATCCCACACGTCTTCAAACTTCTTGAACCCGGGGATGGACTTCGCGGCCATTGTCTTGATGGGTCCCGCAGCGACCAAATTGCAGCGAATGCCACGTGGTCCCAAATCTTTAGCGAGGTAACGGTTTGTTGCTTCAAAGGCGGCTTTCGCAACACCCATCCAGTTGTACGCAGGCCACGCAACGGTGTTGTCAAAGTCGAGGCCAATGATGGTGGAACCTGGGCTCATTAGCGGGAGGAAAGCATCAGCCATGGTCTTCAGTGAGTACGCGGAAATCTCCATGGCTACTGCAACATCGCTCCATTGTGCTGCCAGGAAATCGTCCCCTAGGCACACTTCGGGTGCGAATCCGATGGCGTGGAGCACCGCATCAACATGGCCAAGTGATGCGCGCACATTCTCACGAACTGATTCCACATGCTCTGCATTGGTGACATCAAACTCGAAGACCTCGACGGGGGTATCCAACTTTCGTGCAGTGCGTTGAGTAAGTGACAAGGCACGTCCAGCACCAGTAAGAACAATTTCGGCGCCTTCTCGTTGAGCGAGTTGTGCCACACGAAAGGCCAGCGAGGCGTCGGTAAGTACGCCTGTGACCACAATTTTCTTGCCATCGAGAAGTCCCATGGTTATGACCGTAGTTCGGCAGGGGTCTATGTGTAAGGCTCTACGGCATGCGTATTGGAATCCTCGGTGGAACCGGACCTGCTGGAACTGCTCTCGGAGCGCGGCTTGCGTCGGTTGGTTACGAAGTCGTGCTTGGCTCTCGTTCGAAGTATCGCGCTCTTGAAGCGTGTGACTCGGTGAAGGCAAAGTGGCCCGAGCTCAATCTGAACCTTCAGGCCGGAGACAATCACGCCGCTTCAGCATGTGACGTGGTGGTGCTTGCTACTCCGTGGGACGGTGCGGCCACTACGGCTCAAGAGCACATCGATTTACTGGCAGGCAAAGTCGTCATCAGCATGGCAAACGCACTCGTTCGGGTGGGTCATGAATTCCAGCCACTACTTCCACCACGCGGAAGTGTTGCCGCCCATGTTCAAGCTGCAGTTCCCCAATGTCGTGTGGTGGCTGCGTTCCATCACTTGCCTGCAACAGAACTTGGCCATCTTGGTGAACCAATCGACTCCGACGTTCTTATTTGTTCCGACGATGTTGAAGCCACACAGATTGCAATGGAAATAACGTCAAAGATTCCAGGGTGTCGTCCACTCGATGCGGGTGAACTTTCAAATGCCACCGCAATTGAAGCTTTCACTGCAGTGCTTCTTCAGTTGAATGTTCGCTACAAGACACGTGTTGCTCCAAAGTTGACCGGTATCAAGCGAGACCCTCGGGCCCAGGCATAACGCTCATGAGTATGCGGTTGTACGACACGGCTCGACGCGAGGTTGTTCCGTTTACGCCCGGAGACACCGTGCTCATGTACACGTGCGGCATCACGCCGTATGACGCCACACATCTCGGACACGCTGCAACTTTCCTTGTATACGACATTCTTCAGCGTCGCCTTATCGATCGTGGTCACACCGTTCGTTGTGTTCGCAATGTCACTGACGTAGACGATCCTTTGTTTGCGAAGGCACGCGAATTGGGTGTGCACTATCTCGACCTCGCAGCTGGTGAAGAAGCTCGTTTCAATCGCGACATGGAAGCCTTGAATGCATTACCGGTGTACAGCACCCCACGTGCGTCGTCTGCAATCTCCGATATTCGCGGTTTTATCGGCATGGTGCTCGACCGCGGATTCGCATACGCCGCAGGCGGTTCTGTGTATTTCGATGTCACGAAGTTTCCGTCTTTCGGCGAAGTGTCGCATTACTCACACGAGCAGATGATTGAGTTTGCTCGCCAACGAGGTGGCAATGTCGATGATCCCCACAAACGAAATCCATTGGACTTCGTGTTGTGGCACCCATCGGCCGACGATGAACCGTCGTGGGATGCTCAATGGGGTGCGGGCCGCCCTGGTTGGCACATTGAATGTTCCGCGCTTGCACTTCGAGAACTTGGAACCACTATCGATCTCCACGGTGGCGGAAGCGACCTCATCTTTCCGCATCACGAGTGCGAACGTGCTCAATCTGAAGCCGCAACAGGGGAGACCTTTGTTCGGCATTGGATGCATGTTGCGATGGTGTTCAAAGATGGCGAAAAGATGTCAAAGAGTTTGGGCAACTTGGTCTTCGTCGATGCATTGCGCAAAGAGTGGGACCCGCGCAGCATTCGTCTGGCCGTTATCGAACACCACTACCGCAATGAATGGGAATGGGACGACCGATTGATGCCTCGTAACCACCAGCGGTTGCTGGCGTGGAAGGCCTCTGTGGGTGGCACTGCGTCACCTGTGCTCGACCAAGTTCGTGAACATTTGGACAACGACCTCAATACGCCCGCCGCAATTGCTGCCATCGACGCAGCTGCGGCTGCTGGGCACGATGTGTCAACCAGTGCCTCGCTCTTAGGTGTGGAATTGGACGCTTCGCTGTCACCTGCGTGACATCTCCTGAGTCGCGGGTCACATCAGTATTGATCATTTGTAAATAGTTGGTTATGCCTGTTTAGCGGGTCTGATTTAGGGTCTATTGTCTGCGGTACATGGCCACCGACGACGAACGCAATTCAGCTGAACCACAATCAGCCGCCTTGCCCGGAACAGGTCGCGCCCAAATTCGTGCCCGTCGTGTCATTACGCCACTTCTGAATCGTCTCTGGAACGTCACTATTGAGGGTGCTCATAACATTCCATCCGACGGTCCTGCAATCTTGTGTCCAAATCACATCAGTTTTTTCGATTCAGTCTTCACGATGGTGTACGCGCAACGACAAATCAGCTTCGTCGGCAAAGCTGAGTACATGGATTCATGGAAAACAAAACATTTGTTTCCCGCGCTTGGAATGATTCCCATCGACCGCGCTGGCGGATCCAAGAGCGAAGGTGCACTCATTGCGGCAGAGCAAGTGTTGCGCCGAGGAGAACTCTTCGGCATTTATCCCGAAGGGACCCGTAGCCGCGATGGCATGTTGTACAAGGGCCATACCGGTGCTGCACGGCTTGCATTGAAAGTGGGCTGCCCCATAATTCCAGTGGGCATTATTGGTACGAGGGAAATTCAACCGCCCGATACGTTCTTTCCGAAAATCGGATTGGAGTGCACGGTGAAGTTCGGAACTCCCATTGATCCCTCTCGCTATTCGTCCCGCGGAGACGACCATTTGGTTCTGCGTGAAATCACAGATGAATTGATGTACGAGATTCGAGAACTGACGGGTCAGGAATACCGAAACGTGTATGCCACAAAGAAAGCCGAAGCGCTGCCCACCGATACGGCTGTCGTCTCCTCCTAGCAAATAGGACAGGGTGCTCTGGTGCCCGCTCCGTAGAATGGGAGCCTCATGGCTGATATCTCTGTCCTTCTCCCTGATGGTTCCGCTCGCTCTGTGCCTGCCGGTGCCACCATTGCCGATGTTGCGGCATCCATCGGGTCTCGCTTGGCAAAGTCTGCGCTTGCCGGAACCGTCAATGGTGACGAAGTCGACCTCACCACCGTGGTTGCCGACGGTGTCACCGTTTCAGTCATCACCGCCGATTCCGATGCTGGTCGACATGTTCTGCGTCACTCCACCGCCCATGTGCTGGCTCAAGCGGTAGTGCAGTTGTTCCCCGGAGCTCAGTTCTCCATTGGTCCTGCAATCGAGGATGGTTTTTACTACGACTTTGAATTGCCTGGTGGTCGCACATTCTCAGACGACGACCTTTCGTCAATTGAGGCTCGCATGCGCGAGATTATGAAAGCGAACCAACCGTTCATTCGTTCAGAACTCAGCGCCGCCGATGCATTGACATTATTCGCGTCACAGAAGTACAAGTGCGAAATCATTGAGCGCGTCACATCGGGTGCCGCCGACGGCAGCGATGCCGGTGAAGTGGGTAACTCCGACACCATCAGCGTGTATCGCAACTCCGATGAGTTTGTCGATCTGTGTCGCGGCCCCCACGTGCCTTCCACTTCTCGACTCGGCCACTTTGCCCTCATGAAAGTTGCTGGTGCGTATTGGCGCGGCAACGAAAAAGGTCCCATGTTGCAGCGCATCTACGGAACCGCATGGGAAAGCGAAGTTGCACTGAAAGAACACCTGCATCGTCTTGAAGAAGCAGGGAAGCGCGACCATCGCAAGCTTGCTAACGAACTAGACCTGCTGTCGTTCCCATCGGAACTTGGTGGTGGACTCGCAGTGTGGCATCCAAAGGGTGCCATTATTCGCAAGCTCATGGAGGACTACAGCCGTCAGCGTCACCAAGACGGCGACTACCAGTTCGTCTATACGCCGCATCTTGCAAACGCCAACTTGTTTGCACAGTCAGGCCACCTTGACTTCTATGCCGACGGCATGTACCCACCCATGGAGATGGACAACGGCACGTACTACATGAAGCCTATGAACTGCCCTATGCATTGCCTTATTTACGGCAGTCGTCAGCGCAGTTACCGCGAACTACCTCTGCGTTTGTTCGAGCTTGGCAACGTGTATCGCTACGAACGCGCCGGAACTCTGCATGGTTTGTTGCGTATTCGCGGCTTCACACAGGACGACAGCCATATTTATTGCACCGAAGATCAAATGGCAGAAGAAATCGCGTCGCTTCTTGATTTCATTATGTCGGTATTGCGTCGTTTCGGGTTCAATGACTTTGAATTCAACTTGTCAACGCGTGACCCAGAGAAATCTGTCGGCTCCGACGAAATCTGGGAGAAAGCCACCATTGCATTGGGTGATGCTTTGGGCTCACACGGACTTGAATACAAGATCAAAGATGGCGATGCAGCTTTCTACGGACCCAAAATCGACATCGATGTTCGTGATGCCATTGGTCGAAAGTGGCAGCTCAGCACAATTCAGTTGGACTTCAACTCTCCAGAACGTTTTGGCCTTGAATATGTAGGTAACGACGGCCAACGTCGGCGCCCCATCATGATTCACCGTGCACTTATGGGGTCAATTGAACGATTCTTTGGTGTTCTCATTGAGCACTACGCAGGCGCATTCCCCACGTGGCTATCGCCCGAACAGGTTCGTGTGTTGCCGGTTGCTGCAGCCCACAACGACTACGCGCAGTCTGTTGTGTCTCAATTGAAGTCACGCGGATTCCGTGTGGATATTGATCACGCCGATGAACAGCTTGGTAAGCGAATTCGTAATGCCAAAACTGGCAAGGTTCCCTATGTCCTTGTTGTTGGCGACGACGATGTGGCGCACGGAACTGTCGGCGTCAACCCGCGTGGCGGAGATGTAGAACGCGATGTCACAGTCGGTGCATTTGTCGATCGATTGGCGGCCGATGTTGCCGAAGGACAGTCGGGCGGCGAATAAATGTCGCTAGAACAATTGTGGAACGGCTGGCGTGCAGAGTACGTCGGTAGTGGGGCCTCGCATTCGTCTGACCCGTCTAAATCTGTATTTACTCGCATCTTGGAATCTGGTCTCTCCGATGAAGAGGCTCACATTGTTCATCGTTCGTCGCACTGTTTCGTCATTTTGAATGCGTACCCGTATGCCACTGGCCATCTCTTGGTTCTTCCGTATCGAGAAGTGGCCAATCTTGAAGATCTGTCCCTCGATGAATCTCACGACATGTGGGCAACGGTCACACATGCAACGTGTGCGCTTCGTGTGTCGCATAACCCCGACGCACTTAATGTCGGAATCAATCTCGGCGCTGCAGCAGGTGGCAGTATTGCGCAGCACCTTCATGTTCACGTGGTGCCGCGCTGGAATGGCGATTCCAACTTCATGACCGCTGTTGCTTCTACTCGAACAATTCCCGAATCACTTCCCGATACTGCGTCAAAAGTGCGTAGTGCATGGCCCAAGGGGGACCAATGACAGACGACATCCGCGATCAACTTCCAGAAGATCTCAATGCGGTCGATCACATCGGCGTGTACGACTTTCCTGACAACAGTCGCCGGCGTATTCCTGGCGTCATTTATGTAGTGCTTGCCGCTGCATGTGTAGGGGTGTGGAAAGTTGCCGATTCCAATGACTCACCTTTGGTGAATCGCGGCCTTATCTTCGCTGCCATCGTTCTCGCGATGATGGCAATTATCTCCATCACGAGCGGTTGGCGAATGACAGTCAATGAATCAGATGCATTGGTGATCGCCACTCGTGAGGTGGGATATCCCGTCGGCCACGCGTCTGCACAACAAGTGTGGCGTGGTGTTCGCAGCCGTCCTACCTGGCGTATTTTTTGCTACAGCGCCGAAGAACCACCCCTTCGACGCGGGTTAGTTCTCGTCGATGCTGTGAATGGTTCCGTGGTCGAATGTCTTGTGGAGCAAAACCCAGAGGCTGAAGTGACCACACCAGAGACGTCAGGGGAGTAGCGTTCTCTAAATGTTCGACGGCAGATTTCGAGCGCCGATTGAGCGCGCAGTCAAACCTGTTGGCATGTTGTTGCGTCGAACAGGAATGTCGCCCGATCACCTCACCATTCTCGGAATCGTGGTGGCTGTTGGTGCCGCTTTCGCCATTGGTCAGGGAGCCCTTCGTGGAGGATTGGTCCTCGTCATTGCGGCGGCACTTCCCGACATGCTCGATGGCGCGTTAGCGAAGGCATCAAACTCGGCTAGCCAACGTGGAGCATTCTTTGACTCGGTCGTCGATCGTGTCACCGACTCAGTTCTTTTCGGCGGAGTGGCGTGGTATTTCGCCTCGGAGAAAAGCCCACATCTTGCTTTGTTGCCTATGGCCATCATGGGTGTGTCGTCTCTTATCTCATACGAGCGTGCGAAAGCTGAATCACTTGGTTTGTATGCCAAGGGTGGCCTAATGGAGCGAGCAGAGCGCATTGTCGTTTTGTGTATTGGTCTCTTGTTCGACTCCTTGCTGGTCCCCATCATGTGGATCATGTTGGCGCTCACGGTCATCACCGCAATTCAGAGATTTGTTCAGGTGTGGAAGCAGGCCGAAGTGTCTGCCACCACTATGGCTAAACGTGAAGGTCGTCGTGTGCGCCGCGTGTCACGCCAAAGTGCACGCGCATCGCGTCGTCAATTGTCGGTTGTGTCGCGTCAGCGTCGACGCCAGCGCAATGGCTAATCCGCTCGACGACATCAGCGATGCGTTCACCGTCGGTAGCTATCGCGTTGGTTCGCTCATTGCGCGCCTCACTCCTGGTCCCATAGCCCAGGGTGCGGTGTCGTTGTTAGCACCAGGAATCGCGTTGTCGCTACGGAATAAGCGACACATGATTGAACGCCATCTTCGTCGCGTCAACCCATCGTTATCCGGATTGTCCTTGAGGCGTGCATCGCAGCAAGCGTTCGATAGCTATATGCGGTACTACACAGAAAGTTTTCGTCTTCCCACTTTGTCGAAACGGCATGTGGCTCGCTGTTTCACCGTGGATGGATTTCATCACGTTGAAGAAGCCCTAGAGAAAGGCAATGGCGTCATTCTCGCGCTGCCTCATCTGGGTGGATGGGAGTGGGCTGGCCGATGGATGGCGGACAAGGGTCATCGCATGACCGTCATTGTTGAACCACTTGAACCGCCCGAGTTGTTTGAGTGGTTCGCCAAGCTTCGTCGCGATCTCGGTATGAATGTGGTTCCGCTCGGGCCGCAGGCAGCCCCTGCAATCATGGCAGCACTGAAGCGAAATGAAATTGTGTGCTTGTTGTCCGACCGCGATATTCAAGGTGGCGGAATAGAAGTGGAGTTCTTCGGCGAAAAGACAACTCTTCCCCCCGGACCAGCCATGTTGGGAATTAGGGGGAACACGCCAGTTCTTCCCGTTGGTGTGTATTTCACAAAATCAGTCGATGGCCATCACGCCGTGGTGAGGCCGCCTCTTCCTCTTGAGCGAATTGGTGGATTGCGTGAGTCGGTTGCTGCGGGCACACAAGCTTTAGCTAAAGAACTTGAAGGGCTCATTCGACGCGCACCAGAACAATGGCATCTCTTTCAACCCAATTGGCCAAGTGACCCGGGATATAACGAGCGAACTATTTCGTAATGAAAGAACGAATGGCATCAGTTGCGTCTGGTGTCACCGAATACCACACCCACGTTCCTTCTTTACGTGATTCCACGAGTCCGGCTTCACGCAACACCTTGAGGTGATGGCTAATTGTGGGTTGGCTGCGATCCAAAGGTTCAACCAAGTCGCAGGAACACATGCCGTCACGACCAGCACGACGCACAAGATCGAAGAGTCGCAAACGAACAGGGTCTGAGAGTGCAGCAAACATAGGGGCGAGAGAATCTGCGCCAGATTCCGACAGAGGTCGGCTCGAGAAGGGGACGGATCGTTGCTGAGTCACGTGCTCATAATACATTGACAGTAGTCAATGTATTGATATATTGATGACTATCAAAGTAATCGCAGATTCCTGCGGCAGAAACGAGGCGACCATGTCACGAGTTCAACTGGCTCTCAATGTGGGGGACATCGATCAAGCAATCTTGTTCTACACCAAAATGTTCGGCGTGGGCCCCGCCAAAGTTCGCGACGGGTATGCAAACTTCGCCATCGCCGATCCGCCGCTGAAGCTGGTCCTTATCGCTGGTCATGGCGAACCAGGCACCATGAATCATGTTGGTGTTGAGGTGGAGTCCACAGACCATGTGTCCGCCAAGATTCAACAAGCACAGTCATTGGGATTGCCTGTGGAAGTGCAAGAGAGCACCACGTGCTGTTTCGCTGTTCAAGACAAAGTGTGGGTAAAGGGAAACGAACTCCCATGGGAGTGGTACACCGTTCTTGACGATGCCCCATCCGACACCTCGCTGAAGCCCATGCCCATCATGTTGGGAGTTCCCAGCACCGGAAGTTGTTGTGGGCCAGAGGGATGCGACTAGACGCTCGTCATGCCGGCGCCGAGTTTCTGGGCACCGCCTTATTGGTGATGTCCGTGGTTGGCTCGGGCATCATGGCCCAACAACTCACAACCGATGTGGGTCTGCAGTTACTGGCCAATGCAATTGCAACGGGTGGAGCACTTTTGGGTCTCATCACAATTTTCGCTCCGCTGTCGGGTGCTTCGTTTAACCCCGTTGTCACTGTTGTGATGTCGGTCGTAAACAAGTCTGCAAATTGGCCGCAAATAGGTGTAGACATCGTTGCTCAGTGTGTCGGTGCTGTGTGTGGTGCAGTGCTGGCCAACATTATGTTTGCCCACCCGTTTATTGAAACGTCCACCAAGATTCGCACAGGTGGACCCACATGGTTCTCTGAAGTAGTGGCGACTGTGGGCCTCTTGCTCATTATCCGCGGCGGAACAATGGCTAAAGCAAACGTGGCTGCGTTGGTGGCGGCATGGATCACCGGCGCGTATTGGTTCACATCGTCCACCAGTATCGCCAACCCAGCCGTGGGGTTTGGTCGAATGTTCTCCGACTCTTTTGCGGGAATCGCACCAGAGTCGTGGCCAATGTTCGCTGTGATGCAGATCATTGGCGGCATTGTTGGATTAGGGCTCATGGTTTTTCTGTGGCCAGCGAAAGATGAGGTCAAGGTATGAGTGGCATTTTGTTTTTGTGTATTCACAACGCTGGGCGTTCACAGATGGCAGCCGGGTTCGCTCGCGAACTCTCTCAGGGCACAGTCAATATTTTGTCGGGCGGATCTGAACCTGCAGATCAGGTAAATCCAATTGCAGTTGAGGTCATGCGCGAAATCGGCATTGATATAGCGGGGTACACACCGCAGAGATTTACCGATGAACTTCTTCATTCCGTCGATGTGGTTGTCACAATGGGGTGTGGCGACACGTGTCCGTTCATCCCGGGCAAGACATATGTGGATTGGCCGCTAGACGATCCGAAAGGTCGTCCCCTTGAAGAGGTGCGCCGTATTCGAGACGAAATTCGTGCTCGTGTAGAAGACCTGCTTGCTCAGTTGTAAAGAGCGAAGAGTTCGCCAATGGCTTTTGCCTGACCGCCGCTGGTGGACGACATCACCGCAATTGGTGTAACGCCCGATGATGCCCACTCTTCAAGTCGATCTCGTACCCGAGTTGCCGAACCGCTGATGGTGCAGTCATCGAGCCACTTGTCAGTCATAAACGACGTCACAGTGTCTTTCTGTCCGGAGTTGATGGCGTTCTCAATGGCATCCATCTCTTCGACGTATCCCGCTGCTTTCCAATAGTTGCGGTAATTCGGAAGAGAAACATAGCCCGTCAAGGTCTTCCTGTTCACTGCGCGGGCCGCGTCAATGTCGTCGTCGATGACAGTGGGGATCATGTTCGACAAAAAGAATCCGTCACGAG
>B570J29032_109958283_pt1 | contig 12221 bp, 9 predicted proteins | sample LakMenEpi16Nov12_FD_29032 | JGI IMG/M metagenome (IMG submission 29032)
GGCAGACGATCTGACCTGCCACCCTTTGTGGTATTGCCTGAAACGATGGGAAGGGGTGGAGGTAACTTGCCCAATGGACAAGCAGGTGGCTTTCTCGGCAAGGCATACGATCCATTTTCATTAATGGCGGATCCTTCTAAAAAAGATTTCAAGGTTCCCGATTTGCTTCCGCCAGAAAATATTGGCGAAGTGCGACTGAAGCGTCGTCAAAGGATGCGCAGTATTGTTGAAGAGCAGGTCAAGAACTTCGAAGCTAGTGAATCAGCCAAGATGATGGATGATAATTTCCAGTCTGCCTATCGACTGATGACTAGCCAGCAAGCTCGAGCGGCTTTTGATCTTTCTGCGGAGTCCGAGGATGTTCGGCAGCGTTATGGTATGAATCGATTCGGGCAGTGTTGCTTATTGGCGCGACGGCTCGTTGAGGCCGGCGTGCGTTTTGTGACCATCAATGCGTTTTTAACGGTTTTCGATGAAATCACTTGGGACATTCATGGAAGCAAGCCTTTCACTTCGATTGAAGGGATGAAAAATATTGTTGCTCCGATGTATGACCAAGGTTATTCAGCATTGATCGAAGATTTGCATCAACGCGGATTGCTCGATGATACGCTGGTTTGCAATCTCGCCGAGTTTGGTCGGACTCCGAAAGTAAATCCTGCTGGGGGACGAGATCATTGGCCGCAGTGCTTCACGGTCTACTTTGCTGGAGGTGGAGTGCGTGGAGGGCAAGTCGTAGGGGCCAGCGATCCGATTGGCGCAGTTCCTGCCGATCGCCCTGTCGAGCCACCAAATGTTGTGGCTACGATTTTCCACAGCTTGGGATTGGACTTGGAAACCTTACTGCCTGGTCCTTCAGGTCGCCCTTTCCCTCTGGTCGATGCTGGTTTCCGAGAAATAAGCGAACTTTTTTCATAGTTAGGAAAATACCAATGCGAAGTCTTGATAGGCTGGCGGCATGGGCGTTTTCAGCGAGCCGCACTGTTACCGCTTTTTCCTTGGTGAGTTGCTGCGTTGTCGTTGCATTCATGCCAGTCTCGACTCATGCTGGCGAAGGCTTCCGCCTGCTTCCTCGGCAAGTGGAGATTAGCGGCGGCCAGCGATGGCAAAGCGTTATTGCTCAACAGCAAGATGCCAATGGACAACTAGGAAAGCAACTCCATGGAGATCAGATCAGTTATCGAATCACCGACCCCGAAATCGCGAGTTGGGAAAACGGTAAGATAGTGCCGAGAAAGAATGGAGTAACAACGCTTGTCGCGCAGTGGTCTCGACAAAACGGTACTGGGGTATCGGTCGAAGTCGATGCGATACCTGTCAAAATTTCTAACTTCGAATCTGACAACCGCTGGGAATTCACGAATCATGTTCAAGCCGTTTTAGCGCGAGCAGGTTGTAACAGCGGGCCGTGTCACGGTGCGCTGGCAGGTAAAGGGGGCTTTCGTCTCTCCCTGAGAGGCTACGATTCTCTAGCCGATCATTTCACGATCACGCGACAAGATCGAGGACGACGAATCGAACTGGCTGATCCGGCCAGAAGCTTACTGCTAACTAAGCCCAGTGAAGCTGTTCCGCATAAGGGAGGTCTACGTTTGCCAGTCGATGGATTCGACTATCAAGTGCTATCGCAGTGGATCAGCGCTGGGGCTGAGGGGCAATTAGATACAGACCCAAAACTGGATCGCATCGAGGTGACTCCTGCGCGAGTTCGTTTAACACCTGGGGATCAACAGCAAATTCTGGTGACAGCGCACTACAGCAACGGTCGCGTGGAGGATGTGACGCACTGGGCCAAATTCGCTGCAACCGATGAATCGGTTTGCAATGTCGATGAGCATGGGAAAGTGACGGTGATTGGACATGGTGAAGGTGCTGTGTCAGCCTGGTTTGCTAGCCGAATTGTTCTCTCACGTATCACTGTTCCCTACGGAGCGGAGTTACAGGATGGTGATTTGGCGAATGTCGCATCAGAATCCATCATTGATCGTTATGTCAGCAAGCAATTGAAGGAATTAGGTTTGTCACCTTCGGCCACCAGCACTGAACAAGAATTTGTGCGACGTGCCTACCTGGATACCATTGGAACATTACCAACAGCAGAAGAAGTTAAGCAGTATTGCGAAAGTAGTGAGTCCGATAAAAAAGCAAAGCTGGTTGATTCACTGCTTAATCGACCTGAATTTGTTGACTATTGGACTTACAAGTGGTCGGATCTTTTGATGATCAATGGCACGCTGCTGCGTCCGGATGCGATCAAGTCTTACTACACTTGGGTTCGCAAGCATGTTGAAAAGAATACGCCCTGGGATGAGTTCGTACGCGAAATACTGACGGCGAAAGGGGGCACACTGGAACAGGGGGCCACGAATTTTTATTCGTTGCATCAAGATCCAGAAAGCATGACCGAAAATGCATGCCAGGCATTTTTGTCTCTATCGATCGGTTGTGCACGATGTCACAATCATCCGCTAGAAAAATGGACCAACAATCAATACTACGCGATGGCCAATTTGTTCTCACGCGTAAGGGCCAAGGGATGGGGGGGCGATTCTCGTAATGGCGACGGTAAACGAACTTTGCTTGTCCTTGAACGGGGGGAACTGATTCAGCCGTCTCTTGGAAAACCTCAATTGCCCGCACCGTTAGATGGTGACCCTATCGATCCATCCAGTCCAGTAGATCGGCGCGAATATCTCGCTAGTTGGATGACTTCACCCGGTAATCCTTATTTTACCAAGGCGATCGTTAATCGAGTTTGGGCGAACTTTTTCGGTGTTGGTTTAGTTCAGCCGATCGATGATCTGCGAATCAGTAACCCAGCCAGTAACCCAGAACTGTTTGATGCATTGGCTGAGTATGTTCGTGAGAAGAAATTCAACCTCAAGGATTTGATGCGTGAGATCTTACTATCGAAGACCTATGCTCTATCTAGTGTTGTCAACGAGTCGAATAAAAACGATAAGCGTTTCTTCTCGCACTACTATCCCAAGCGATTAATGGCGGAGGTACTGCACGATGCCGTTTGCCAAGCAACCGCGGTAGCTACCACGTTCAATGAAATCGAGTTTCCGGGAGCTGATTCCGCCAAGACAGATTTCTATCCCGTGGGGACCAAGGCAATTCAATTGTACGATTCGGCAGTAATGAATTACTTCCTCAAATCTTTTGGTCGTAATCAACGCCGTATCACGTGTGAGTGCGAGCGAAGCGATGAGTCCAGCGTGGTGCAAGTGTTGCACTTGAGCAACGGCAAGACGGTCAACGAGAAGTTGGCTTCTGATAAGGGAATTGTGGCTCAGTGGATATCGGGCACTTGGGCTCCTGAAGACATTGTCGAGCAGGCATATTGGAGATCGGTATCGCGGCCGCCAACCGCTGAAGAAAAGAATCGTTTGGTGTCGGAGCTTGAAGCGATTCCAGCTGAAGAGAGACGCACTGCCCTAGAGGATCTCTTGTGGTCGCTTCTCTCTTCTCGCGAATTTATCTTTAATCACTAAGCCCCGCAGTTGGCCTGTTTTGACTTTTGGCTTGTTGGATTTTTCCAGGGTCATTGTTCTTAGCGGGTTAAGGTTCAGCTGGCTACGCTCGGACAGGTTTCGTGGATCGGTTATTTCTGCCGTTGTAGGGTTCTGGGGTACCCTTCAAAACCCCGCTTTTCTATTGGAAAAACTTATAAAGAGTCAATTCTGTCGACTTTTTTTCAACAGCTTATGAGCATCTTATGAAAGCATCAAAAAAAGCTTTGAGACTCACCTAGAAGGGGGTATCAAGACTCCTTTTTGACCGCTACATTGACTCAAGAATCAAGTGGTTGTTTGTGTCGGACACCCTCCGTTTCGGTGGCCGTGGCACTCAGAAAAACACTCTAAAAATAGAAAGATTGGAACCGCGATGAGCCTTCTGGCGATCCAATATCGTCTTGTTCCGGAGAGTCCAATCCTGGTCGCAGCGAACCGCGAAGCGTACCTCGATCGCCCCAATGCTACACCTTCGATTCAATCAGGTAAGCCGCGAATTTTGTGCGGCATCGACCAACGAACCGGTGGGACTTGGCTTGGGGTTAACCAGCATGGATTGTTCGTAGGACTTTGTCCTCGAAAAACGGAGTCTCCGATTTACGGTAGCAAGTCTCGCAGCGTCTTGGTGCGAGAAGTTTTGAAATCCTCAACCTCCGAAAAGGGAGTGGATAAGGCTCTTGAAGAATTATCCATCCATCGTTTCGAAGGTTTCAATTTGATTATTGCTGACCATGAAACCGGTTGGTTTATCAAAAGCGAAGATGATCACGAAGTGGTTCGTTTGGAAGAGGGACTCAATATTGTGGGAAGCCATGAATTGAATGATCCTCGTGATGAGCGAGTCCAGCTGGCACGTCGCTTACTGACGTTGCAAACACTCGACTCCCCAGTGAAGTTTCTTGCGGTGGCAAGCCAAAAGTTTGCTCGTTCGCCTGTGGGTGAAGGAAGACCGAGCATGGTGGTTCGAAATCCTGGATTCGGAACGGTCTCAAGTACTTTGATCGCTTTGAGTCCAAAGCCTCGAGATGCCATTTTCCAGTATGCGGCTGGTGCGCCTGATTCGGCGAAGTACGAAGATTATTCGCCGTTGCTACGCGATATTTTGAGCAGAGGTCTTAGGGAGTCGCGTACTAAGGCGGCGAAAGCATAGGATTTCGTCGATCGATTTGATTTAGCACTTCACACAGAGGCAGCGTCTTCGGGCGTCTGCCTCTGTTGCTTTATAACGAATTGCAGAAAGTTAGTATTCGCTTCAAAGGATGTTGTCTCTGCAATGATCTTGTTACGCAAGCCAAGGTTACTATCAGTTGTGCTTGCCAATCTCGCCGAATCGGATTGCACCTGTTGGGTTAGGCATTTCTGGATCGCTTCGTTTTAGAGTCTGTAGCACGCCCATCGTGTTTGAATCGTTGAGCATTTGATTCCTCGGATTTCTAAATCAGAATCAAATCAGGTATCATCGATGTTCGATGTCGTCGAGTTGATTTGGGGCTGCTGAAAACTTGTGTCGATATTGAGGGAACTGCCAATCACTCTATTTTTTATTGTTTAAGAGAGAAGGGAACAGTGACATGATGCCAATCGTTTGGTTTGTTGCGGCGATAGGTCTCCTTTTAGGCTTTCTTAATCTCGTGGTTGAAGTGCCAGTACCTCTGATCAGCTATCTTCAGATTGTAGGAGGCTTTTTTGTTGTGGTGGCTGGTTTTCTTGTGCCACTACTTCTTCTGCTAGATGGTAAAAAGCTTAAGGAGCATGGATTCCATCAATGGCTGTTGTTCATTTTGCTATTAGGGTCAGGTGGAGTGCTTTTCTATCGGGGAATCGATAGGACTGAATTAAAGAATGCGGTGCGAGCGATTGAGTTGAACAACATGGAGCAAGTGAAGCGTGCGATGGATGCATATCAGAGTGCCTATCCCACGCTTCCTGTGGGCGAAGCAAAGGATGAAAAACCTGCGAGCGAAGCAAAAGAGGAAACGCCTACCCCCTAGCTAAAATGAAGATCAGTTAGCCAGCGTCTCGGGGGTAATGTATCGGTAGGTGTCGTCTCTACGATCGGTCAATTTGCGCACTATTGTTTTACGAAACGGCTCTACACCGTTTGCGTCATGTGCACACATGGTTGCTCGAAAGTTTGAGGTCCGACTTTTTTAGGATTGAATATCGACCAGCGGTGTAGCGATACCAGTTGCATCGACTTGCCAAGGGATCCAGATTAAGGCGAGGCGTTTTAAGCGGATATCGGTTTTGCGACTTGGTATTTCAATTGCTTCGAGTTCGAGATTATGTGAGTTGACTTTGGATTCAACTTCATCGACTTCGCTACGGAATTGCTGCTCAAGTTCGTCATACTGTTTCTGAATCGATTCAAGACTTTCTTCAGCACGAGCAACGTCGCTTTGCTTCTGAGCTTGGCGTCCGAAGGATTTTGCAGCCGTGCCAGCCTTGGATAGATTGGTTCGGCTGGCGAGTTTGTTACCTAGTACGGCGCCGAGTAGCGAGGTTCCCAGGTTCAGGAAGGTTTCCATCTTCACTCGCTTTACTTCCTGTTCTTTTTGTTGAACACGTTGCTCTGCTGTGAGGAGACGGTTCTTTAGGGTTTGCATTTTCGAGCTGTATTTGGTTTTAAGTTTTTCGATTTCAAGATCACGAACTTCGCGTGCGGCGATATCTAGAGAAACGCGAAAGTCGGTTTCGCTTTGTCCGGGCGAACTGGTACGCCCCAGAGTTTTGCTGTAGTAGAGCGTCAGTGCTTCGTGTCGATACAGGTAATTTTTGAAAAGCGTATCGAGTTTCTTGAACGTTGCAGACGAGGCAAGACCATCGGGAAGGCTGGCGAATTGAACTCCCGATTCCGGTTGAGTCGCCAGTTGCAGTTCGCCATCCGGAATGCACTCCGACAGTTCCCACGGATCTTCCGGTAGTTCCGAATTGAGGTGAACGCAAAGGGTGTAGTCCTGCCAGAGATCGATCTTGTTGGTTGCCTTGACGAAGTGCTGGCTAGCTTGACCAAGCAAGGCGGGCCGATAAACGATTTTGGCTGCATTCTTTGCAATGCGACTGGGGACCCAAAATAGTTCGGTGATATCGTTGGGAAGGATGGGGCGAGCGCCACTGGAATCCGTGGATACAGCGGAGGGGCTTTCCGTTGAAGAGGCGGAGCCCGTTGATGCCGCAGCCAAGCGACTGCGCATCAAAGTTTGAATCTGTTGACGACTTAGAGGTCCACGCAAATAGGAGAGGGCCCAGCGTGTTTGAAATACGGTAGGAGCGTCATCGTGTACGTTGTTCATCAGGAAGACGCGGTTGCCCATAGCCGAAAGCATTTGGTCCATCTTTGCACGATCGAATTGCGATCCCGATTGCAAGGCTGCGCCTTCTAGTCCATCGAGAACGCGTTGCTTATCGCGATCGGTTTGCAATCGACCCAGGAACCAAGTGCCCATGTTGGACAGTCCCTTGTAATCCAAATCGACGGGGTTTTGTGTTGCGAGAACGATACCCAATCCAAACGCGCGAGCTTGTTTGAGCAACGTAAGCATCGGCTGTTTGCTCGGTGGCTTGGCGCTCGGAGGGAAGTATCCAAAAACTTCATCCATGTAGAAAATCGCGCGCAAGCTGCTGGTACCTGGTTGACTTCGCATCCAAGAGAGCAATTCGCCGAGCAGAAGTGTCACGAAGAACATTCGCTCCGAATCGTTGAGGTGGGAGATCGAGAGAATCGAGAGGCGTGGTCTTCCGTCGGGAGCATAAAGAAGATTCTTGATTTCGAGCGGTTCACCTTCGAGCCAAGAGGCAAAGGTCGGAGAAGCGAGTAGGTTGTTGAGGTTGTTCGCTAGTTTGGCCCGAGCATCCGCGCTCATGAAGGCATTGAGTTCCAGCATACCGACGCGTTGGAAGGGTGGTGATTGAATTTGCCGAATCAATTCGGGTAGAGAAAGGTTTTGTCCTGCTCTCCAGGCTTTGTCCAAGATATTGGCCAGAAGGATATGTTCTTGGCTGGAAAGGGGATCGGCGTTGATCCCGAGGAGTGTGAGTAAGCCGGATACGGAACTGTTAATACGTTCGCGAAATGTTTCAGCGTCTTCGATTGCTTCCGGTTCAGGGGCATCAAAGCTACGCAGTACGGTAATTGGAATCCCAGCGTTGCTGCCGGGTGTGTAGATGGCGATGTCAACGCTCTCTTTAAATCGTGAAATACGATCGGGAGTTTGATCCCATTTGGCAAGTCCATCTTTCCAGCGTTGGGCAGTTTGTTCGGCATATTGCGTTGGTGTTAAACCGGCACGAGTTGCTTCGCCGGGATCGACCCACGGTTCAAAGTCTTGAGGCTGAAGCTTGGGGAATGTGAGTAGTAGGTTCCCGAGATCCCCTTTGGGGTCAACGATAATCGCGGGAATGCCGTCGATCGCTGCTTCTTCTAAAAGTGCCAAGCACAAACCCGTTTTACCGGATCCTGTCATACCTACGCAGAGCGCATGGGTAGTGAGGTCTTTGGCATCGTACATCGTGAGCTCATCGCTGACAGACTTTGTTGCCAGGTCATATTTTTTGCCGAGATAAAACGAACCGAGTTTCTCGTAGGGAGGAAGTTGGCTCATGATGTAGACCTTGTTTACTTGGGAGTCTTATGTGTTGAAACGGCAATGCTTTAGAGATTTGGTCGAACTTGTACGGAGTTCTATGCTCACGAGTTGTACTAGATTTCTGCGTTCAGTCTCGCGACAATAGAAAGGGTCGAGATAAGTTGAGCCATTGTGGAGATTCGCTGGTATCGTCAAGCAAAGGTATCGTCACACGAAGTTTGCGATCCGATGCGGCAGTCCACCAGGAACAACTTGGGTAGATATTAGCAATTTAAACGCTGTTTCAGAAGTTGGCGTTTTCAATCCTGCGAATCGAATCTGATTTTTCTAGACTTTTTACTGCCAGAACTCTTTTGAGGTTGTCCAGTGAGTGATCAAGATTCGTTCGACTTGACCGACGATGAGAAGTATCATCTCAGCGAGATCCGCCAATTTCCGCCGCGGATTAAACCTCAATCGATTCGTTCTCTAGTTGGTCGCTTGATGAATGAGCGGGGATATGCCGCTGTTCAGGGGGGGGAAGCGATACGTGAAGCATGGTTGGCGGTGGCTGGCCCGGAGTTGTCGCAGGTAGCCAAGCCGGGTGTTTTGCGGCGAGGAGTTTTGCACATTCTGGTGGCCGACAGCCTCAGTCTTCAGGAGCTTCATTTCAGAAAAAAAGAGCTGGTAGAACGCTTTCAGCGAACCGCGAAGGAACTGCGCGTAAACGACTTAAAATTTAAGCTTTCTACGGGATAAAACTACCCTTTCCCCACACCACGAATCGACGAAAATCTGCTACAATAAACGGGCGTTGGCGGCAGTAGTGCGATGGACGTAAATTCATTCCCGCCAACGGTTTGTGGATGGTAGCAGGAGAATGCAAAACGATGAGCGGTGACCCGACTGGTAACTCCGAGGAAATCTCATTAGATCGTTCCGATTATTCAGCAGACGATTTGAAGCATCTGAGCGACTTGGAGCATGTTCGCCAGCGTCCGAGCATGTACATCGGCGACACGGGCATCAAGGGGTTGCACCACTTGGTTTACGAAGTGGTCGACAACTCGATTGACGAAGCGATGGCAGGCTACGCCAAGTCGGTATCGGTCACGGTGAACTCCGACGGATCGGTGACCGTCGAGGACGATGGCCGAGGTATTCCGGTCACGCGCCACGCCCAATTGTCCGAGCAAATGGGGCGAGATATCAGCACCCTCGAAGGTGTGATGACGGTACTAAAATTCGGTGGTAAGTTCGACAAAAAAGCTTACCAGACCTCCGGTGGTTTGCATGGCGTTGGTGTTACCGTGGTGAACTTTCTTTCGCAATGGTGCGAAGTGGAAGTACATCGAGATGGTGTGGTGTCGACACAGAGTTATGAGCGAGGGATACCGCTGGGACAGGTTCAGCAAGTTCGCAAGTCCAATCGCCTCGGTACCAAAACCACCTTCAAGCCTGACTCTACCATTTTTCCAAATACTAAGTTCAACTTCGACACACTCTACAAACGCTTGCAGGAACTCGCATTTCTCAATAGCGGCGTGCGAATTATTTTCAAAGATGAACGCAATGGAGAAGGTGGGGAGTTCTTCTACGAACGTGGCATTATCGAGTTTGTCGAACATCTCAACCGAGCCAGTGATGTTCTTCACAACGATGTGATCCTCATCGAAGGACAATCTGAAGGTATTCAGTACGCAGTTGCCTTCCAGTATTCGCGTGAATATTCAGAAAATCTTCAGTCTTTCGTTAACAACATTAATACGATCGAAGGTGGTACTCACGTATCCGGTTTCCGTTCTGCATTGACCCGTTCGCTCAATGCTTATGGTAAGAAAGAGAACATCATCAAAGAGCAGTTGACGGGTGAAGATTTCCGCGAAGGCCTAACAGCGGTCATCTCGCTGCGAGTTCCGCATCCGCAATTTGAAGGCCAAACTAAAACGAAATTGGGTAACAGCGAAGTTGAAGGGATTATCAACTCGGCCGTTGGTGAAAAGCTCACGAAGTATTTGGAAGAGAATCCGAAAAGCGCTAAAGACATTGTGCGCAAAGCGATTCTCGCATCTGAGGCCCGTGATGCTGCTCGACGTGCTCGAGAACTTTTACGTAAACGAAAAGATGCTTTGAGTGGTGGTGGTTTGCCAGGTAAGTTGCGCGATTGTATCAGCAACAAGATGGAAGAGTGCGAGCTGTACTTGGTCGAAGGTGATTCGGCAGGTGGTAGCGCTGAGGGTGGGCGATTCCGAGATACACAGGCCATTCTGCCACTGCGCGGTAAGATCATTAACGCTTTCAAGAGCCGCGAGGATAAAGTTCTGGCGAACGAAGAAGTCCAAAGCATGATCCAAGCGATTGGAGCAGGTATTGGAATGGATCAGAATATCGATAAGCGTCGATACAACAAAGTCATTATCATGACCGACGCCGATATCGACGGTTCTCACATTCGTACTCTACTTCTCTGTTTCTTCTATCGACAAATGTATCAATTGGTTGCCGGCGGACATGTGTATGTCGCTCAACCACCTCTTTTCCGAGTTGTTCGTGGACGAGGAAAGGAAATCTACTATGTGCAAACCGAAGAAGAGATGAAGTCTCAGCTGACCGAACGAGGTTTGAGCGACAGTCGCTTGCAGTTGGAAGAAGGACGGGAAGTCAGCGGAGATGAAATGCGAAGTCTCTGCATCACGTTGGGCGCGATGGAAGATGCTTTAGTGGCGCTGGAGCGTCGCGGTATCAGTCTACGTGCCCATGCTGAGCGACAGGAACTCGAAAGTGGAAAGCTGCCTGTTTACCAAGTTAGCTTGGGGAGCGAGCATCATTGGTTCACGACTCGTGAAAAGCTGGATCATTTCCTCTCCGAACGTGGACTTACCGAGTCAACGGCTAAAACCGACACGCCACCAACCACTCCTGGCGCCGCTCCATCGGCAGCAGAGCTAGAGAATGTACGGCGATCTCCTCGTATCATCGAACTTCATGAGGTTCGAAATATCAATTCGGGACTCAAAAGCATTGAAGCCCTAGGATTCAGCGTGCAAGATTTGATTCCTCAAGAGCGAACCGGTACCACGGAAGCAAGATTCAAGTTGTTCCGCGAAGATGCTGAAATCGGTGTCGACGATTTGCGAGGTTTGCTCGGAGCGATCCGGTCTGCAGGCGAAAAAGGACTAACGGTTACTCGCTTCAAAGGTCTCGGTGAAATGAATGCCGAGGAATTGCGAGAAACTACCTTGGATCCGAGCAACCGAACGCTTGTTAAAGTTACGCTCACCGATGCTGCAGCGGCGGACGAAATGTTCCGCGTGTTGATGGGAGATAAGGTTGAGCCTCGTCGCGAATTTATTGAGAAGCATGCATTAGACGTCCGCAATTTGGATGTTTAATCGGAGGTGGTTCAAAGTGCGTATCGGTTTGGCATTCAAGGTGTTTTTCAAAGCGTTGGCTGGCGGTAAGTCAGCCGACGCTCTGCAAGCGGCTTTGCAGGAAAAGGGTGATGGACGACGCTCGTTGCCATCGCCTGAAACGGTTGTCGAAAAGAAAGCTGATAAACCTGCGCCGGTAGTCGTTCCAGCGCCCGCGCGCAGTGACGCACTCACACTGCTTTCCGCTTTGCAACGCGAAGCACGTCTCATCGATCTTGTCCAGGAACCGCTGGAGCAATACGGTGATGCACAAGTTGGCGCGGCAGCACGCGATGTACTGCGAGATACCAAGAAAGTACTGGATCGTATCTGCGGTATTCAGCCATTATTGAGCGAATCCGAAGGGACAAAGATCGATCTGCCTGAATCTATTTCTCCGATGCGCTGGCGCTTAAGCGGATCGCAAGGCGCAGTTTCTGGACCTCGTCGAGCAACCGTCGTTCACCCAGGGTGGAAGGCAGCTTTTTGCCAATTGCCGAAGTGGACGGGAACCGATGAAGATGCATTGGTGTTAACGCCTGCGGAAGTCGAGATCGGTAACTAGGTCGATGATAATAGCGATCGCTGGCTATGAACTTTAGCCGGCAAATTCATCGCAGTCGCTGTGTGCAATTTCACTGGTCTCTTTCACTGGTCGATTTTACAAGCCAGTCTCGTTGGATCTGATAAAGCGTTGTTGGTATTTACGTCTTGAAATTAATCCATGT
>B570J29032_109958281_pt1 | contig 12219 bp, 8 predicted proteins | sample LakMenEpi16Nov12_FD_29032 | JGI IMG/M metagenome (IMG submission 29032)
GCTGTGCTGGCAGGCAGTCTCCAGGGTTATGGCCTCAGCCTGGCTGGACTCAGGCGGCAGGTGGATCCGCACTGGAAGCGCGGCAAGAGTTTTCTGCGCCTCGGTCTGGGTGCCCTGCACATGCTGGCCTCGAACGCCACGAGCAGATTGATGGCCTGGCTGCCGATTCCCCTCCAGGAGCTGGAGCCCTGCATCACCACCCTCAGGGCCCGCCAAAAGCAGGTCCAGGCCTGGTTCTCAACGGTTGAGCTGCCAACGCGATCACGATCAACCAACCGTCACACTCCGCAGCTGGCTGTCGCGTGAATCTCGCAGCTGAGATGTGTCGGATTGCCAGGGCCCAATGTTTGCTCCGAACCGTCCCGCCCTCTGAACGGGTAGGGACTGCTATGTTTTTGCTGTAAAAATTCTAAAGAACGCTACAAATGCCACTGGTAGCTGGAAGCATTGCTTTCGTTGGGTACAACGCTGATGGCAACGACAATCTGGCCTTTGTTGCATTAGAAGTCATTGCTGTTGGTGAAATAATCTATTTTGAGGACAATGAGTGGAATGGCTCTGGCTGGAACGATACCAACGAAGGTGCCTTCAGCTGGACAGCAACAAGCTCTGTGGCGGCCGGAACCATCGTCCTGATCGATAACATCGGCTCCGGCACGATCACGGCCAGCACAGGAACAGCCATAGATGCTTCTGTGCTATTGCCATCACGGGGGACAAATCGTGGGATTGGTGCAGGTGATGAAGTAATCTATGCTTATCAGGGAAGCGCAGCTTCACCCACCTTTATTGCAGCGATCGCTAGTGGTGGGTTTAATGCTACTAATGGATTGCTAGCCAATACAGGCCTAGCTGTTGGACAGAATGCGCTGGACTTGTCTTCCCTAGACGATGACGCAGATATAGCAGCTTTTAATGGACTTCGTAATACACAGGCTAACTTCGCGGCATATTTACCAATTATCAATAATCCTGCCAATTGGATTGCTCAAGATGGAGCCGGGAATCAGAACATCGATCAGGTTCCTCCCGATGTGCCGTTCAGCACCTTGGCTTTCTCCACGGGTTATCTGCCCCCTGAGCTGGCAATCACCCCCCTTGCCGCATCCCAAAACGAAGGCAACCTCGGCACCACCGCCTTTTTGTTCAAGATTGAGCGCTCTGGCGATACCAGCGCCGCCAGCTCCGCCACCTGGACGGTGTCCGGCACGGGTTCGGATCCGGCCACAGCCGATGACTTCGACGCTGGCTCTTTCCCCAGCGGCACCGTCTCCTTTGCAGCCGGTGAAACCAGCCAGACGATCACAGTCAACGTGGTTGGCGATACGACCCTCGAGCAAGATGAGGGTTTTACGATCACCCTCAGCGCCCCCAGCGGCGCCATTATCGATCCAGCGGCATCTTCTGCCACCAGCCTGATCCTCAACGACGACCTGATACAAGAGAAAATCGGTGGTGCTACCAGTGCAACCAATTCTGAGATTCCTGCCTACGATCCTGCAAGCAAGCGCCTTTATGTGGTAGCCGGTTCCGTTGTGGATATCTATACCATATCTGAAACAGGAGCCCTGACTGCAGTGGGGAAGTTGAACCCCGGAATTGTTCCTGCCTCCGGGACGGCTGCACCCAACAGTGTCGCGATAAAAAATGGCATCGTAGCGGTTGCCTATGAAGTTAAAGATGTCGCTTCTGGTACTCATCAGCCGGGTAGGGTTGGTTTTTATCAGGCCAGCAGTGGAGCTTTCTTAGCGAGTGTCGATGTGGGCTACCTGCCCGATATGCTGACCTTCACTGCTGATGGCCTTAAGGTGTTGGTTGCCAATGAAGCAGAGCCCAATGAAGATTATTCCGTTGACCCTGAGGGTTCCGTCAGCATCATTGACCTTTCCAATGGTGTCGCCAATGTCACGGTGCAGCAGGTCGGCTTCTCTGCCTATAACAGCCAGGAGATTGCCCTGAAATCTCAGAGTGTACGTATCTTTGGCAGGCTTAAAGATGGGTCTTCCTCCACCGTTGCTCAGGATCTCGAGCCTGAATACATTGCCGTTTCTCCCGATGGCTTGTCGGCGGCCATCACCCTCCAAGAAAACAATGCTGTAGCTATCCTCGACCTCGCCACGGCTACGATCAAGAGTATTAAGCCTCTCGGGTATAAAAACCACTCTCTGGCAGGTCAAGGGCTCGATGCCAGCGACCGTGATGTCAATGGCACATCGGCGGGGGGAGGTAAGATCAATATTGCCAACTGGCCGGTCTTCGGCATGTTCCAACCCGACGGAATTGCCAGTTTCACTGCCGGCGGCACGGCCTACTACATCACTGCCAATGAAGGTGATTCCCGTGTTCGCCCAACTAGCAATGGCCCTTTTGGAAACGAAGGATCTCTATTTAACGAAGAGTCGCGGGTGGCTGCTCTTTCTCTTGATCCAGGTGTTTTCCCTAATGCCTCTTCTATCAAGAATAACGCGAACCTGGGCCGCCTTACGGTAACCAACAAGCTCGGTGACACAGACGGCGATGGAGATTTTGATGCTCTATATGCCTTCGGAGGGCGCTCCTTCTCCATTTGGGACTCTAGTTTTAACCTTGTCTTCGACAGCGGTGATCAGCTTGAGCAGATTACCGCCAAGTTAAATCCCATTGGTTTCAATTCGGAAGGACAATTGAACATTGGCTTTGATACACGAAGTGACAACAAAGGTCCCGAGCCTGAAGGTATTGCCGTTGCGACTCTCGATGGTCGTACCTATGCCTTCATTGGCTTGGAGCGCGTCGGCGATGTGGTGGTTTATGACATTACCAATCCTGCCAGCCCAGAGTTCAAGCAGTACGTCAACATCGATGAGGATGTTGCCCTCGAAGGTCTCATTGTTGTTTCGGCTGCTGACAGCCCCACCGGTTCGGCTCTTTTGATCGGTGCCAATGAGGTCAGTAAGACTGTCAGTGTCTTCAAGTTGTTTGAGCAGCTTCCACCGCCACCCTCGCTTTCGATTCACGCCGCTGCTCCTTCCCTCGCCGAGGGAAATATCGGCAGCACCTCGTTCGCTTTCTCCATCAAGCGCAGCGGTGACCTCACGGGAATCAGCAGCGTGGCTTGGAGTGTTGAAGGAAGTGGTGCTACCCCTGCCCATGCTGCCGACTTCGCCCTCTCGCAATGGCCTACGGGTACTGCCGTCTTCGCCAGCGGGATCGATGCGATCACCATTCACGTCCCGGTTACCGGAGATGGCATCCTTGAAGTGGATGAAGACTTTCGCGTCGTGCTCTCTGCTCCCGAGGGAGCTCTGATTGCCGATGGCCTATCTGCCGCCACAAGCACAATCCTGAACGACGACCTGGCTTCCCAAACCTACGCCTTCACTGCTTCCTCCAGCATTGTGTATGAGGGCAGCCCTTTGAACATCGGCGTGGCCACCACCAATGTGAGCGCGGGTACGCGCCTTTATTGGCAAGCGAGTGGCACCACGATTACCGATTCCGATTTCACATCCGGAGGCCTCACCGGTGATGTGGTGATTGGCAGCGATGGCCGTGCTTCCTTCACCCGAACCGTCGCCGCCGATCCGCTGGTGGATTCGGACGAAGTGATGGAGCTGAAGTTCTACAGCGATGCCTCTCGCAGCCAACAGGTGGGAACTACCCTCTCGATCACGATCAAGGAGCCCAGCGTTGGTGTGATTACTGATGGCAACGACATCATCACCGGCACCGCCGCAGGCGAGATGATCACCGGCATCCCTACTGGAACCACCCTCCGTGGCCGCGGTTCGCGTGATGATCTCACCGGCGCTGGCGGCGACGACATTTTTGCTCTGGGCGATCAGGCTGGCGTGTATTACGACGATGGGCTGAGCGCCAATCGTGGTACACTAGACATGGCGATTATCAAAGACTTCACAGCCGGCGATCGCATTCAACTCTGGGGAGATGCGAGCAAATATAGCCTCGTATCGGCTCTGTTCAGCGGCGTCAGAGGCGTGCGAATCGACCTCAATCCCGTGGCTCCTGGAGCCCTGGGCGAAGCGATCGGTTTTGTGCAAGCAGCCACCACAACATCTCTGAACCTCAGCAACTCCTCGCAGTTCCTCTACCTCATCTAATCAAGCTACCTCCTCGAATCAAGCCACCACCTCCAATCAAACCATGATCGCTCTTAGATCCTCTTCCCTCCTGGGCTGGCTCGCTGGTTGTGCGCTACCCCTGGCCGCCTGCCTCCCCGCACAGGCGGTGGTGGTGAACATCCTCGGCTCCAACTACGACGTAACCTTCACCTCTACTTCCTACATTGCCAATCCCATTGCCTTTGGCACTCCGCCGGTAGGGCAGATGCCTTGGTGGGGGGATTCCTCGCTTGCCTCCACCTTTGCTAGCCAGGTTTACGATCAGCTCGGTGATGGGTATCAAACTGGTTACGGTCCTGTTTTTGCCTACCAGTTCATTTCAACTCCGAGTGCTGAAGTTTACGGAATCACTCAGAACACCACCGATATCAATGATCAGCTTGATCTCGATGCCAGCGCCCCTCTTTCAGCAGCTACCGCTTATGCCTACGCTTCCGCATCCCTGACAACTCCCCCCGTGGAAGTTCCAGCCCCCCTGCCGCTGCTTGGTGCAGCAGCTGCCATGGCCTGGAGCCGCCGGCTGCGGCGCAGGATCCGGAGCTCCCAACGACCGCAAACTGGGAGAAACGTAGACTGAGCCCTGGTAGTGCAGAGGGCACGGAGCTTGGTGGGTCAGGACCCCAGCCAGGGCCGCCTAAAAGTCTGTCTGCGTAGGCCTTGGCAGGTCTGTGAGCATTGGGTTTAGTCGGCGGGATTTCTCCCTTCCAATGGCTGAAACCCGTTTTGCTGCAGTCGATCAAGCTATTTCGGATGACCTGATCAGCTTTCTCAAGGCCATCCCCGATGGCCGCTACCGCCGCCGGGTGCGTTACCCGCAGTGGTTCCTGCTGCTAGTGGCAGTGCTGGGGATTCTGAGCGGCTGCCGCAGCTCCCGTGATCTCGAGGCCTTTGCCCGCCGGCATCGGGAGGCTCTCAACCAGGCGCTGGACCTGGATTTCAAGCGCTGGCCTTCTGATGCCACCTTTCTCTACCTGTATCGCTTCGCGGAAGCCTGAGGGCTACAACAAGGCCCACCTGCAGGAGTTCGGCCAGGTACTCCAAGCCTGGATGATCAGTCAGATCCCAGGTGGGAGCGAGGGTTTGGACCAACTGGTGTGTGACGGCAAGACCTTGCGGGGCTCCGCGGTGGAGGCTGAGGACGGCAGTCACCGGTTTGTCGCCCAGGTGACGGTGTATGCCCGGGCCCTTGGCGTCGCCCTGGCCCAGACGACCTATGACACCGGCGAATCCAGTGAGCGCGCGGCCCTCAAAGAGCTGCTGTCCACACTGGATCTTGAGGGCGTGCTGATCCAGGCGGATGCCCTGCACACCACCCGCCCGTTTTTCAGTGGTGCCTGGAGCAGGGGGCCGACGTGCTCCTGACCGTCAAATCGAATCAGAAGACCCTCTGCCGCCAGATCCACAGCCAGTTCCAGGGGAAACGGCACATCCCACACGTCGCAAGTGATCAGGAGAAGCGGCACGGACGTGACACGCTCTGGGAACTCCGGGCCAAGGAGGCACCGGAGCACATCAAGGAGAACTGGCTGGGCAGTGCCTGGATCGTAGAGGTGCTCACCACCACGACCACCCGCAAGGGCACACGGGGAACGGCACGCCATTTGTTCATCACCAGCATCCGCACCACCCCAGAAGCACTGCTGCGTCTGATCCGCCAGCGCTGGAGCATTGAAAACGAGTGGTACTGGGCCCGCGATGTCCAGCTCGGTGAGGACGCCCACCGCTACACCGACCGCACCGGCGTGGCGGTCTTCTCCTTCCTGCGCACCGTCGTGATGAACCTTTTGCGCCGAGGCGGTTACCGCTCGATCCGCCAGGGCCTGCGTGAGCTCGCCTACGACATCAAAGGGATGCTGGCGCAGGGAGGCGTGACAACACCTGACGCCACCACTTGATCACACTTTTAGGCAGCCCTGGGACCCCAGCCGACCCTGCACTCACAAACGACGCCTCAATAGAACGGGGCGGAGCTAATGTACAGTCCCGGAAATAACAGCAAAAATTAGGAGTGCCTTCTGAGGGGAGTCGTTCCATGGCAGTTGGTCGCCCGATGCCACCGCTGGTTCTCAGCGACGACGAGGTTCAGCAACTCCAGAGCATCGCCAACTCAAGGTCGTTGCCCCACTCGATCGAGCAACGGCCACAGATCGTGTTGGCTTGCGGAGCCGGTGAAACCAATACAGCCATTTCCAAGCGGATGGGCTTGACGGGTATGACCGTGGGCAAGTGGCGCAAGCGTTACCGGGATCTCGGCCTGGAGGGCTTGCACGACGAACTCAGGCCAGGGTGGCCTCGCACCTATGAGGATGACAAAGTTGCCGAGGTGATCAAAAGGGCCCTGCAGAGCAAGCCCACTGATGGCAGTTCACAGTGGACAGCTTGCTCCTTGGCGGCTGCTACAGGCATCTCCAAAAGCACGGCGCACCGCTGGCTGCAGACCTTTTCGCTGCAGCCGCACCGCCAGAAAACGTTCAAGCTCTCCAACGATCCCTTCTAGTGCCTCCGGCACGCTCGGCCAAGGCCTCGGCAAGGTCGAGAAGCTAAGAGACATCGTCGGGCTCTACCTCAACCCGCCCGACAAGGCAGTCGTGCTCTGCGTTGACGAGAAAATGCAGATCCAGGCTCTGGATCGCACCCAGCCGCTGTTGCCGATGGGCCTGGGCTACGTCGAGGGTGTCACCCACGACTACATCCGTCACGGCACCACCACACTCTTTGCCGCCTTAGACGTAGCCACCGGTTCGGTGATCGCCGAGTGCAAACCGAAGCACCGGCACCAGGAGTTCATGAGATTGCTACGGCGAATCGACAAGGAGGTCCCGCCCATGAGCACGACCTCACGCCAGCCCAGAAAGTGTTGTACGGCCAGGAGATTGAGAATCGCTCACAGATGCGAAGCCGTGGTATAAAATTCTGCATGGTGATGTGCCCAGGGAAGCAACACGTGTTTCTCGATACCTCAGCGGCTGGCGTGGGTGGCCTGGCTGAGACGCCAGCGCTCCCATGCGCCAATGTGAAGGTGCCGTTGCGGCTAAGCTGGGCGCAGATTGCCTGAATCCATGGCGGTATTTAGGTTTTATGAGCATCTTTTACGGGTCATGACCAAGCGCTCCACGGCAAAGTGACGACCTTGTTTACCCTTGCCAAACTTGTTCACGGCAGCCCATCGATTGCAGGCAAAAAAGATCCTGAGAGCTTCATTGCACTTGCTTCTAACCCTTTTTTGTGCCACAGCAAACATGTTCACCACGGTAGACTCAGAATGCGTGCTTCACTTTCCCTGGGATACACGTTGTCTTCTGAGTACTGCAAACAGGCGTGATGGACTGGCCCACCCTCGAAACCCTTCTCCACGATTGGAGTCAGCGGCTGAGGGGCTGGGCTCTCAGCGGTGCCCTCAGCCGAGCCGCCCGCGATGCGTTGCAGCTGGATGGGGAGCCGCAGCTGCTGCGGCAGCTTGTGGCACGCTGGAGTGAAGGGCTGCTCGAGGATCTGCCCCCCATCAAGCTGCTGCCGGCGGCCTCCATGCCGGGGGCCGCTGGAGCCTATGCGCTCAGTACGGGCACGATCTACCTGAATGCCGACTGGCTGCAGCGCGCCAGCCAGGAGCAGGCGCTGGCGGTTCTTACCGAGGAGCTGGGCCATCACCTGGATGGCTTGCTGAACCGCAGCGACACTCCGGGCGATGAAGGGGAGTTGTTCGCGGGGCTGCTGCTGAGCGGTGGCGTGATCAGGGAGCGAAAGCGGCTGACGCTGCGGGCTGAGGACGACCGGGGTCGTGTGCTGGTGGCGGGCCGGGAGCTGGAGGTGGAACAGGCAGTGGTGGGTGCGAGCACCCCCTTCCGCTCTGTTTTACCAGGGAGGACATGCGGTGAATTCCAAAGTCTCGGTGCCTTTGCGGCCCTGAAGAGCGATGGATCCGTCGTCACCTGGGGGAGTTCCCTCTTTGGCGGTGACAGCAGTGGAGTGGCGAGCCAACTGCGCTCGGGTGTGGAGCAGATCTTTTCTAATTGTTATGCCTTTGCTGCACTGAAGAGCGATGGTTCCGTAGTCACTTGGGGCTACTCCCTGTATGGCGGCGACAGCAGTGCGGTGTCGAGCCAGCTGAGCTCGAATGTGAAGCAGGTTTACTCCAATGAATTTGCCTTCGCAGCGCTTAAGAGCGATGGCTCCGTTGTCAGCTGGGGGGATGCGCAGGCTGGTGGCGATAGCAGTGCAGTGGCGAGCCAGTTGCGTTCCGGTGTCAGGCAGATCTTCTCCACTGACTCTGCCTTCGCGGCGCTGAAAAGCGATGGCTCCGTTGTCACCTGGGGAGAACCCTTCCATGGTGGTGACAGCAGTGCGGTATCGAGTCTGCTGAGCTCGGGCGTGGTGCAGATCTTTCCCACTTCGGCCGCTTTCGCGGTGCTGAAGAGCGATGGATCCGTCGTCAGCTGGGGGGCCGCTGCGCTCGGTGGTGACAGCGGTGCAGTGGCGAGTCAGCTGAGCTCGGGCGTGATGCAGATTTTTTCCACTTTGGGTGCTTTCGCGGCGCTGAAGAGCGATGGCTCCGTTGTCACGTGGGTCGACCACTGGTTTGGCGGCGATAGCAGTGCAGTGGCGAGCCAGCTGCGCTCAGGTGTGATGCAGGTCTTCTCCAATGAGGTTGCCTTTGCGGCGCTGAAGAGCGATGGCTCCGTTGTCACTTGGGGGAGGCCCCGCTACGGCGGTGATAGCAGTGCAGTGGTGAGCCAGCTGTACTCGGGTGTGAAGCAGATCTTCTCCACGGAGTATGCCTTTGCGGCGCTGAAGAACGATGGCTCCGTTGTCAGCTGGGGAGAACCGACCGATGGCGGCGACAGCAGTGCAGTGGCGAGCCAGCTGAGTTCGGGAGTGGAGCAGATCTTTTCCACCACTTGGGGTGCTTTTGCGGCGCTGAAGAACGATGGCTCTGTTGTCACCTGGGGCAACACAACGTATGGCGGCGACAGCAGTGCAGTGGCGAGCCAGCTGCGCTCGGGCGTGAAGCAGATCTTTTCCACCCTGGGTGCTTTTTCGGCGCTGAAGAGCGATGGCTCCGTCGTCAGCTGGGGGGCTTCCAGCAATGGTGGCGACAGCAGTGCAGTGGCGAGCCAGCTGCTCTCAAACGTGGTGGCATTCGCCAATCCGTTCACGTATGACCGGCTGATTGCCGAACCGATAGCCTCAATCACTTCCATTGCTGACAACTTTGGCCTGATTCAGGGAAACGTTGCCGACAATGGCTTCACCGATGACCGCACACCCACCATCAGCGGCAAGCTGGCGGCGCCACTGGCCAGCGGTGAAACTATTGGTGTATGGAATGGATCCAAACTGCTGGGCACCGCAACGGTTAACAACGCGGCGCTCAGCTGGAGTTTTACCGCCGCCTTACCGGGGCCTGTTGCCGATGGTACTTCCTACATCCTCACTGCCCGGCTAGAAAGCATCAGCGGCACGTTGGGGGCAGCCAGTGCTCCCCGATCCTTCACCCTCGATCGCACGGCCCCCTCCACCACCGCAGAGATCACCACCCTGAACGACGACATTGGCATCGTGCAGGGTGCGATCGCCCATGGTGGCCGCACCGACGATCGCACCCCCACTCTCCGAGGCACCATCTCCGCTTCTCTGCTCAGCGGTGAAACCGTGCGCATTTTCAACGGCACCACGCTGCTCGGCACTGCCAAGGTGGACAACACTGCGAAAATCTGGAGTTTCAAGCCCACCTTACCCCAGCCTTCCGCAGGAGGCAGCAACTACACCATTACTGCCCGCGTTGCTGATGCAGCGGGAAACCTTGGCGCCGCCAGTTCCGCTCGCACCTTCACGCTTTCGCCCACTCTCGATCTCTCCATCAATACCATCCAATACAGCGGCCTGGATGGCAAGAATCAGCCCTTTAAGATGATGGACCACAACACTGGTCTTGTCTCCGAGCGTTTGGATGGCATCGTTCGCTTCAGGGCTTCCGGTAGTGGGGGGCTTACCAACAGCTTGCCTACGTATGTCTACGCACACGGCTGGAAAGATTCCTTTGATTCTGCCAATGCCAAGTTGCTGTTCGACAAGCTGACGGCAACCCTTAGAGGGACGGCCAATGTGGTGCTGGTCGATTGGAGCAGCCTGGCGAAGGAATGGCCGATCAAGCTGAATCCAGCCACCACGTGGGTAGAGCCGCTGTCGGAAGCCACGGTCACCAAGCAGGTTGGCGAAACGGTGGCAGATGCTTTGATCAGGGCAGGAGCCGCCATCGATAAGATCACACTGATCGGCCATTCACTTGGCAGCTTTGTGATGGCTTCAGCAGCCAATGAAATCGCAATCCGTACAGGCGTAAAGGTGAAGGAGTTAGTGGCTCTGGATGCTGTTTCTAGTCCTTCTGGTTATGACATCGATGCCCGCAACGGCAGCATGGCGGATCCACCCTTCCCTTGTGCAGCGAATCTTGCCACCACCACCACTTCTTACACCGTATCTGATTTGAATGAAGCCGGTGCGATCGTTGGCGATAATGCAAGGGCAGCCACGGCTCAGAACTCCTATCTTGTGCAATATGTTAAATCATCATATCCAGCCAACCTTGCTGCGGCAGCGCCTGCTGATCTCCATCATGGCGTAGTGGGCATCTACGCCGACCTTTTTGCCAAGAATGCGCTTCACCCCAGCAGCGTTCTCATCAATGACAAGCCCGTGCTCAACAGCCTGAACAGCTTTGATCGCGATGGCAAGCCCAATGCGAATGGTCTCTTTGATGGTGTGATTGTGGCGGCGCAGCCGTGGACATGGCGCTCCAAGTTCAATAGGCAGATAGCCACCTTCAAAGCACCAAAAGCGATCGGCTGGGCGGAATCCTATCGGGATCCGATCATCTACGGCAGCAATGCTGCTGATGTGATGTTTTTTGATCAGTTCATGGATGCTGGTGGCAGCAGTTGGCTGATGGGGCGCGATGGCAATGACTGGCTGGTGGGCGGTAAGACAGACGGGATAGGCATTGACCGGCTCACCGGCGGCAACGGCTCCGATGAATTCTGGTTTGGTTACCAGCGCTATGCCAGATTACATTTTCCTTACCTTGATAAAAATGACATAACAGGCTACGGAGGTGGAGCCTTCGCAGTCGTTACCGATTTCAATCGCAAGCAGGATTTTCTCAGGTTCGCCTGGGATGCCACGCAAATCACTCGCAAATCGGGCGCTCAGATCAGTGATTCCCTCACCAGCACTTACGGCGCTGGTGTTGGCTTTCTCCATAATAACGATCTCATTGCTTATGTGCCCGGCCTCACGCTCGCGCAGGTTGACACCTTGATTGCCAACACCCGCATTTCTTTCGGCCAGGTGGCGCAGCTGGACAGCGCGCTCCTGGCTTAGGCCTGATGCAAGAAGACTGAAGTCAAGGGTTTTCGGTATCTGAAAACGATTACTACTCCCGGATTTTCCCTCCGGTTTTCTTACCCTTCTTCTTCCTCCCCTTCGTCCCCGTCCTCCGCCTCCTCCTCCCAGGCCAGGTTCACCAGCACCGGGGCGTGGTCGCTGGGTTGGTCGTTGGCGCGCACCTGGCGGTGGATCAGGCAGCCGGTGGCCAGCTCCTGCAGGGGTTCGTCGAGGTAGATGTGGTCGATGCGCCAGCCGGCGTCGCGGTCCCAGGCGCCGCTGCGGTAGTCCCACCAGCTCCAGTGGCCGGTGGCCGGCTCGAACAGGCGGAACGCATCGGCCAGCCGGTCGCCGAGGGCATCGCGCAGGGCGCGGCGTTCCGCCTCGCTGGCCATGATGCCGCCACCCAGTCGGCCCGGGTCGTGGATGTCGCGATCCTCCAGGGCGATGTTGAAATCGCCCAGCATCACCAGCGGCTCCGCCTCCCGGGCCTGGGCCGCCAGGTAGCGCCGCAGGCAGGCCAGCCACTCCAGCTTGTAGGCGTATTTCTCGCTCTTCAGCGACGAGCCGTTGGGCACGTAGAGATCGAGCACGCGCAGCCCTTCGATGCGGGCGCTGATCACCCGCTTCTGCTCGCTCAGCCCCGCCGCCGCCGGGTCGTCCGGCAGCAGGGCGTCGAAGCCGATCCGCACGTCCTCCAGCGGCAGGCGGCTGAGGA
>B570J29032_109958282_pt1 | contig 12219 bp, 9 predicted proteins | sample LakMenEpi16Nov12_FD_29032 | JGI IMG/M metagenome (IMG submission 29032)
GGCAAGGCTGTTGTGCGTAATGGACAACTGGTGAGCACCAAGGTGGAAGAGATGATGAAGTCTCACACCAAGCTCGCTGCAGAGATGCAGCAACTCAATTAGTAATTCTCAAGCGCTGAGTTAATCATCTAGGCGACCGACATTTAATCGTGACTAGTAGTTGTCGGGCAATATCTCGCACCATTCATTGCCAGTCAACTCCCATGACGTCGATTGCTGGTACGTACCAGACTCGATAGTCCCGATGTTGATATTGGTGACCCCAAATGGTGTTGGTGCGATATGAATGAATCTTCCTTGATTTTCGAATGTGTAGGTTCCTGAAACCTGGATATTGATTCCCGGTCCTTCTATTTGATAACTCGACTGTTTGTTATAGATACGCACCCAGGGATCAAACGGCATATGGCTAATCCCGCCATTGGTGAGTCGGACGGAGTTACCACCGGTGGTGACGACAGAACTTCCGACGAACCCATGAACGGTTCCAAAATTGGAAACACCACTCTGAAACGAGACTGAACCGTTGTTTTGAAAAGCAGTGCTTACTCCGGAGGAAGTAGACGGATCTAGATTCAGCCCGACAGCATTCTCGGTATCAGTGTTTGAAAAAGTTGTATTTGTCAGGCTTGATCCCGTGAAATTTGCTCTTGGAACATCACAGTTAGAGAATTGTCCATTCACAAAACTTGCATTTCTGAAGTCTGAATCATCGAGATCGCAGTTAGAGAAATTGCAATTCACAAAACTCGAGTTAGAAAATTGTGTCCCGACCAGTTCGCAATTAGAGAAATTGCAATTAACAAATGACTGATTTGAGAAGTTTTGACCAGAGTAATCAGTATTTGCCCAATTTTGGTTCGTGTGAGACATGACTGCCTTAGTCTTCTGTGAACAGTTTTCCGCCGAATTTTGACTTGAGTTCGTCATCAAGTTGATTTGCTGTGAAGACTGTCCGATAGACAGCACTAATCAATTCGTTTGAATCTAAATCATTGCCGACAATCGCATAACGGAAGTAAATCCAAGCAGTGGTGCCGTCTTCATTCGGATTGAGATTGCAGCTGCCAAACGAAAAATGCTGCCCTTCTATAGCAACCCACTTCGTCAGTTCTGATGTGAGGGGTGCATCCTTAATCATCGGACTCGTGCATCGAATAACAATGTCTGAGTCTTCCTTATCGTTAAATGCAAATACCGAAACAAAAACAACTGCCGACTCATGTGTGATGATGAAGTCCCCATCACGGTCAATCTTGATGCTGCCAAGTTCTTCCGTCAGCATCCGCTGAACTTTTCCTTTGACTGTGTCTACCAAACTCATTTTTTTCCTTTTGTATATTTCTTTATCTAAACCCGATGGTTTTCTTATTCACATCTGAAGTTGATAACTCCTCGGGACTCGGAATATCGGCTGAGACGATGGTTCGGAGTTCTTTCTCGGTGGCCAGAGGCCCAAGTTGTGAGGTGCGATTAACAGCATTCCGCTCCGCTGCCTCAAGTAGGTTCTCGACTGATCGAGCATTTCCAAATCCTGTCTTCTTGAGTTCGCTCGTCATTGCATTACGAATGAGCTCTAGCGCAGAGTGATCAAGAGTGAGAGAACGACGAGCGACGATTGATTCAGCAATTTGAACAAGTTCATCGACGGTGTAATCAGGGAACTCAATAACTGCAGGCACTCTTGATTTCAGGCCAGGGTTAATCCCGATGTACTCAAGAGTTTGAAGGCGATATCCAGCAAGAATTACAACGAGGCTGTCTCTCTTGTCTTCCATGTGCTTGACAAGACAATCAGTGGCTTCTTCCCCGAAGCCCTTTCTTTCCCCGTAATTGTCATTAAGTGCATAAGCCTCATCGATGAAGAGAACACCACCAACTGCACTTTCCACGACCTGAGTTGTCTTGTCTTCTGTCTCTCCGATGTAGCGACCAATTAGCCCAGCTCGGTCAGTCTCAACAAACTTGTTTGTTGGCAGCAACCCGAGTTCATTCAATAATTCACCATATAGACGCGCAACAGTTGTTTTTCCGGTTCCAGGATTTCCGATAAAGGCACTGTGCATACGATGGTTTTCTGTTTTCATCCCTCGTACTGCTCGACGCTTATTCACCACAAGAAAATCAACACGTTTACGAATCTCGGCCTTTACAGTTTCCATGCCAACGAGATGAGAGAATTTCTCTTCGAAGCGAGTCATCGCATCTGTTGTGACGTTGATTTTGTCGCCAAGTTGTGCGCGAAGGATTAGTCGAACCTCATCAATGCGGTCAGTCTCTTCTTGAGTAACCACTTGGTCGATTGCGGCAGCCCATTCGGCAGTTTCGACTAATGCGATTGCAACTTGAGTTGCAAGGCGACCAGCTTCTTGAATATCGCTCGTGGCAATCGTTGAGACAAGTTGAGGAATCTCAGTGATATGTGAGAAATCGGCAATTGGCAAATCCGCGGCCGTACAAATTTTTGCGGATAGATCCGGCAGGGGTGAACCAAGTAAGTGCACGGCAACTGCATATGCAGCACCAAGCATGTCGGCCTGTACGGATTCGGTTGACTGGGAAAGTGCTGTCGCAACGCGCTCGATTAATCCAGGAGTGATGGAAAAAGGAAGGGGGTCATTCACCGATGATTTGATCGATGTGTTGACTCCTTCAGTGTTCGGAGAAGGATTATGCAATTGGTCTGTATTTGGAGCGTCAGACGGAACTTTCTCAGAAAGTGTGTTTGCGAGCTGCCATAGATCCTCGGAATTACGAACCTGTTCAATCTGTTCGAAAACATTGTCTTCAAACCCATCGACCTTCAATGCATTTCCGGCTGTTGCAGAGAGAGCGGTTTTTAGCCGCGAGCTAAGGCCCGGGAACTTTGTGTCAAATTGTTCTTCTTGCCAACGACGTACTGCAGCCAGTAGGTGCAGATGGCTCACTTTCTCGTTTGAAGAGCGTTTTGCCTCACTTTTTGCGTAATCAATGATGGTCTCGGCTAGTGCTGATAACGAAGCCATTGCATCTCCACTTCTACGTCTAGGTGAAACTAGCCGAGGAATACAGGCCAATGTCAATGGGGGAATCAATCAAACAATTCGTCATCATCTTCTGAAGAAACCCAATCAGATTCGAGGTATGCCCCAAGCAAAAATCCGAGAGCAACATATACAAAGACATAGAAAAAGGAGAGAACCGTCGTCAGGGGGGTTCGAAAGAACCCAATGATTGGACCAATGATGACTCCGATTCCTAGTGAGGAAAATGCCCCCAAGTTTTCTTGAAGCTTGGTGTCTGTTTGTTGATGAATTAGCGCCATGGCTAGAAGAGCGACTAAGGCAATCACTCCCTTTGCAAGGGAAGGAACAAATATCGCGACAATAAGTCCGAGAACTGATCCTGAGATTGTGTACTTACTTAGGTACATGATCGAACACTAATTAATTGGTTCGAGACCTAATCAATTCAGCTTCATCTATTTTGGGTTGCCTACACTGCCTTCATGTGGATTATCTCGGTCTTAGTGATTGTTCCTGTGCTGTACATAGTTACTGGACGTGATTTGCCTGTCGAGGCAGCTCAGAGACTCGATGAATTGTTTCCAAAGGACGCAGCCCCAACTTCTCAGTACTTGGCCTTGGCGTTCATTGGGGGGATGTTGGTCGGAGGAACTCATTTACACATTGTGGTGAGGTACTTGTCGACGGTTGTGCACGAACTAGGTCACGCCTTTGTAGCTGGAATTTTGGGTGGTCGGCCCAAAAACATCACAATTGCAACCAATGCGGGTGGATTGGCGGTCTATCAACCTCCGCTGGGATGGGGTCGATACCGTGCGACACTTGTGTCTCTTGCCGGTTATCCAGCCCCTGCAGTTGCTTCTTTGGCTGCAGTGCGGTCTCTTCAACTTGGATACTCAAGAGCCTGGTTCATCTTCGCCGCTGGAACCCTTGCAGTGGCAATCATTTTCCTTATTAGAAATTTCTGGGGATTCTTTTGGACCGGCATTGTTGTGGGGGGTAGTTACTACGGTGGCCAGCAACTTGAAGTTCAGGTACTGGGTTTGATTGTCGCTGGAATTGCGGGTTATCTGGCAGTAGAAGCTGTTCGAAATGCGTGGGAACAGTTGTCAATCATCAGAGTCGCTTCTGGTAGCGGATGCGACGCCGAAAGAGTGGCGATTTGGTGGAGATTTAACGCCAAAGTTGTTGGATTTTTGCATTTAATCTCAGTTCTGTTGATCAGCGGCTACGCCAGTTATCTGGCCGTCAGCCCCTATTGGACTGGGATTACTGACTGGATTACCGAATTCACGTCTACTCAGTAAGTTTCTAATCGCTACCTAAACTTGATGTAGAGAGAAAACCCAATCAGCACAAGGGTCGCAACCCCAATTAGAACAATCACCGATCCCGGTTGTATCTGGCAACTTCCAGGGCAAAGGGGATTGCCACAGTATTCGCACTCATCCATTCCTAAATCATTCCACGACTGGGTCAGTTGAGTACAAATAGACTTACAATTAGCGTTTGTTAGGTATCCTTCGCAATTAGGGATAAGCCAATGAGGGCATCCGATGAGTTCTCATTTTGATTGAGGGGATAATTTCGTGAAGCGACTGACTCTTGTTCTTGGGGCTATTGTTGCGCTACTGCTTTCAACAGTTTTGCCTACAAATGCTCTTCGGATTCAGGAGCAAGCTAATGACAATGTGGACATCGTCATTTTGGTCGACGAATCAGAAAGTTTGAGTGTTCGCGATGTGATGTCCGAACGCGACGCCGTTCGTCAGATCGTCTCCCTACCAGTTTTCTTCGATCGAAACATCAGGATCTCGGTGATGCCTTTCAGCAGTGGCCCTGAATCACCTCGATTAGTTCCAGGATGTGAATTCACTCTGATGAATGCGGCAGGTGCACAAAAGCTGGCGAAGTGCGCGAATCAAATCACGCGTCAGACTTCAGATGAAAGTTCAAATACAGACTTTGCCTCTGCGATACTGCAAGCCACACAAGTATTTGAAAAAGATAAGGTGAGCCGAGATAAAGCACGGGTTGTCATCATGCTGACTGATGGTAAGTACGACCCTGATGGAGATTTAAAGACGTCCATAGAAGAGTCCGAAAGCCTCGATTCTGCCTTAGAAATCGCAAAAAAGACGTCCGTTTCAATTTGGCCTATTGGTTTCGGAAAAGCTGACATCAGCGCACTGAGTGAATACTCAAGTAGTGGGTCGCAAGGTTTTGAAGGATGCCCCTCGGTTCCGAAAGCAGTGCAAGCGTCGACAAATGATTTGATGATTCAAATGACCGACGTCGTTGCTAATGCAACTTGTCTTGTTGTTGATCCACCTACAAAAACGCCTACTGACTATTTTGTGCATCCAATGCTTGACTGGTTAGCTGTTTCGGTACAGACAACTCCAGAGAGTGATCCAATCCTGACGGACCCTGATGGAACTGTTGTTTGCAGTGCACAGGGCCAGCAGCAGTGGGAAGTTATTGGTGGTTTTTTGACCTGCTTGATTGAACTTGACGGGGATAGTGCTGGCAACTGGCGCCTTACGTCCAAGACAGAAGATGAAGCGATTTGGCAGTCAAGTGGCACCGTTGAGGCAAACCTTGATTGCAGCGAAGGTGCACCGGTACTGACAATGGCGCATGTCAACGGAACTGAGATCGACTGGAACGCCGAAGAGGTCAATTGGCCAAGCATTTCTGTCAATTGGTCGATGAAGACAAGGGTGAAAGGTTCCGCAGGAAGCAAGCCAGTTGGACGAACGAGTGTCTTGACTGCTGATTCTGGGAAAATTCAGATTCCGCTTCCAGATAAAAACACGTCTCTGCCAGATGACGAAGATGAAGACAATCTGTACACATTGGAAATTGGTCTAGCGGCTGGTGATGCAACAGTTCCCCGCCTGAAGATCATTGGTAATACACGATGTTCAATTGATGCTTCAGTTATTGGTTCGATGACGACCACTTCATCAATTGTCACGTCAACAACAATCAAATGTGATCCAAGCCCGTGTCCGCCACCGCCACCGCCACCACCTTCACCATGGCTGTATGTGTTGGCGGCTCTCGTTGTGGCTGGAGGAGTGTTTGGTTTCATGAAATGGAGAAGGAGTCGACTCTTCCCCAAGGGAACCGTTCTAAAGCAAGAATCTCCTGTGAAGCCTGGAACATTCATCGAGATTGATGGTGACATTGGCGGCAAACGTCGCGTGTCTCTGACCTGGTCACCTCAGCAGAAGTTTGTCGGGTTGGAGCCTTATGCGAAAACAGCCGATTATGTATTGACTCGTATGGGTGATCAAGTCCAGGTTCAGTACTCAAGTTCTCCAGGCTCGTTTGAGGAAAATGTCCCGATGGAAGTCCGAGTTGAGCCATTTGGCCTTCCAATTCGTCTTCCAGGTTTTGTAATCCAAGTCGATGTCCCGAGTGGGCTTGACGACGACGATTTCGAATAAGAATTAAATTCAGATAAATAATGCAGAGGTAAGAAATGATCCGTCAAAGAATTTTGTATGTCGGTATCGGTGGCAGCGGTCTTGATCTTGGTATCAAGCTTGACGAAGCCTTACGACGAGAGATCTGTGGTCTTGACGGCCGAGCATTGCGTCGTAAGGGCGCAGCTTTCGCTGGCTTAGAGCCAAATCGGCTCCCAGGATTCATTCAGTCGATTTACATTGACTTCGCGGCTGAAGCTCTTGACAATGTGACGAAGAAGATTAAGGGCGGCAATGCAGTTGCCGCAAAGAATCTGATTCCCACTATTGAGGATTATCCCGCGCTTGCGACAGATCTTCGATTGAACTGTCCGAACGACATTAAGTGGATTCCACCTGCAGATGGAGAACCTTCAACTCGCCCGTTAAACGGCGGAGCTGGACAGTTCCCAACAGTCGGACGCGCAGCACTTTTCAATTCAATTCGTATGCAGGGATACGAGCGTTCCCTCGGATCGACAATCAAGGAAGCCATTGGTGCACTTGCAAACAACATGGGCGACCTGGATGCATACACCAACAATCAATCAAATAGTTCTATTGCTGTGTACGTTGGATTCTCGATGTCGGGTGGTACCGGATGTGGTCTTTTCCTTGATGTTATTCATCTCTTGATGCACGAGTTGTACGAACAATTGCAGGACAACAGTGCAACGATTGTTCCTATCATCATGTTGCCCTCAACCTTTGACAAGCTTCCAATCCAGAAAGCTCGTCGCGCACGTTTGAACGCGGCCCCTGCGCTGTTGGACATGACAAGAATGATTGAACAACTGCAGAGCCCAACCGCTGCAGCTCGTGGAAACGTAGAAATGCGTTACCCCGATGCAAAACTTGGCTCCGTCAGCGTGCAGTACCTCGGTAAAGCTCCAATGATTCCGGTTGCGTCTGTGGTTTCTCGTCCAATCATCATGGACCGTGACGATGTTTCTCGTTCAATTGCAGCGTCAATCGTTGCGCAAGCAAGTTCGTCAGGACAGAAACAAGGTGCTGCTGGAGCAGGTGTAACTAACAAGAACTCTTTTGTCGAGGACTTGATTAATGACATTCCAGACATTTCTGAACCACACTTCCTAGGTCTTGGTACCCATCCACTGATGCCAATGGTGGCTTCATCATTAACCTTGCCATCAAGAACAATTGCCGATGTCATTGCGATGCGAATCATCGCTGATGGTATATCTGAAATGTTCCGTGAGTTTGAAGCTTCTTCGGGCGTATCAGATGAATTAGTTAATGATCTTCATCGAGAATGTGGCCTAAAGCCACTGGTTGACGCAGAGACATTTGATACAGAGACACGGCTGTCCTTTGTGCCTCCGACGAGTATCAGGTCTGCAAGTGATCTTGAAAGTTCAGTAGTGAAATTGCGTGGCGGTATGACAAATGCCAAACCAATCATTGAGCAGCTGATTAGAGATACTGTGCGGCAGAAGTCAGTGTTTAACGTACTCGACGCAACACAAGCACTTCTTAAGGGACATCCCGAATTGAGTCTCCCTGTGGCAATCCGAGTTGCTTCAGCGGGATTGACGAAACTTGAGACTAAGTCTTCTCAACAAACTCCTACGACTGCTTCCAAGGGTAAGTCGACATCGAAGAGAAGAAGAATGGGGCTTCCGCAACGGGTCGACTCCAAGACCGCTGTGAGTCGTTTTAACGCCGAACGGAATCGCTTTATTGAGGAAGTCCGTGAAATGTGGTGGGCGCAGTGGAACAACAGTCGTGCCGGATGGGTGACTAGTGTCGAACAGGGATCAACCAAACTCTCCCAACTTCTCCAAAATGTGAGGGAGTTGGTGGAGGAATATCGCTCTCAGGTATCAAGCCACAAAGCTGACTTGGCAGAGAATCGTATTGGTGTAGTGAACTTCATTCCGACAGGTGGTCGTTCTATCGAAGTTGCACTTGATGTGCTCTTCACTGAAACGTGTGATCGAGTAAGAAACGATCGTGGGATTAACGATCAGTCCGCAGTTGCGTTGTTGAATACCCTTGCAACCACATCGGAATCAGGTAATGCATGGGCGGCAATGGTTGAGGAATTCTCACAGAATAAGCCAAAGTCTGCTGTTTTTGACGTTTTGCTTGAAGTTGTTCGTAGTGCTGTTGAAACTGCAATGACAACCGATCAGAATCGCAATGGCACATTGCGTTCGCTTGGTCAATTGCTAGTCGAGGCGACCACAGTTAATGGCAGCAGCGATGCGGATGCATTGCGGGCTTCGCTTGGAAATCTTGTACCCGATCCGATTCTTCCAAGTGGCAGTAGCAAGAGTGCACGAGTCCTCATTAGTTATCCAGGTGAAAGAAATAGCAATGTAGAGAAAATGCTCTTGGAAACATTGACTCTCGGAGGGGCTTTTAAGAGTTTGTTAAACAAGAACACTCAACTGGAATTCTCGCCTACGGGAGACAGTGATGTGTTGACGGTTAACATCAACTTAATTGGTCAGGGATTGCTCGATAACCCGGAGACAAGAGAGATCCTTCTAAGTTGGGCACAGGCCGTTGAGAATCCTCTCGTTGACGATCAATTGAATTGGCGCCAACGTCTTGGATACAAGAATGTGAATCAAATCTTTAACCAATCAAGCCGAGAGTATGTGCTTAGTGGTTTGTTGCGAGCATTGGCTGGCGGTTTCTTGGACATCACTGCAGGAACGCTCGAATCTCCTGAGAGGATTGTCCTTCGTAACCCCGATGGTCAGCAAGCAGCTCTCGCCCATGTTGAAATTGAGGTGACACCTCTTATGGGTTGTAGCTCATGGCCAAACATCATCGCTGCCTACGAAAAACTAGTTTTAGATGTCGATCCACAGAAGGATTTCCGAGCAAACGTGATAAACAAAATGCTCAGTTACATCCCACCAGTGCTCGCAGGAGGATCAGAACAGGTGCCAGAGGCACTTGTTGCACTCGATGCACTCCGAGATGCGGAAGTTGAGAAACTGAATATTGCTCTTGGTGGAACTCACTATGGTGATTCAGCTATTCGTGGATTTGAAGCTGCTTTGCAATTTTGGACTGAAACACTTCCAAATGCAATGAATCGTCCAATCCAAGGTGCCTTTTACAAGTCGATTGCTTCGGCAATTGCCGCACAAAAGTAGTCTGTATGTCCTTAAGGCGAGATGCCTCGGTTGTATCCATTGATTTGACAATTGAAGGTCAGAACCTAAAGAGCTTTGATGACATTGTTCGTTACTCTTTAGCTTCGTTATCAACCCAAACACATGTGGGCCAAGGGATTGGTATCCAACGTCCATGGAATCTGGTTCTCGTGGACAAGTTTGAAACTGTCTTTGATCATCTCGATCTTTATACATCGATTCTTACAAATGCTGTCCGTCCGAGAGTGATTCTCTTGTTACATGCGGAAGTCAAAGATGATGGGAAGAGGATTTACTCCGTAGAGTTGCCAGAGATTTTTCGTGAACAATCCGAGTTAGTGCGCGTTATTGCGATTACGAGTAAAACCGGATGCCAATGGGCTCCTGGGGACCATATTCCAGATGGTCTTGCGATGTGGCCCGCAGACCCTGATGGAGAAGAAACGATTCGAATCCTTGTAGATACAGTCAGCGCTTCAGAGATTTACACTCAGTTGTTCGAGGAGTCATCCAAATCTGAATATGGGGTTTGGAGTATTGGGACAAAACAAGTGTGGTTTGGCAAACTCCCAGCTCGCCCGACTGCCGACGCACTTTATGAAGTGGGTGATGGACTCGTCGGGGATGACGGCAAAGTTGCAGTTCTGAGAAAGTTGGAGACGTGGCGTGTACAGCCTGAACTAACCGGTGGAGCTTTTGAGTCGGATATTCTGATTCCTGGCGGCAAGAAGGACCTTCTGTTTTCCGAGTTGCGCAAGAAATCTAAGTCATTTCAAAAAATTGCTGGGCTCAGTGGACGCTCTAAGACGATCGAACGTGTTGCTGGATATCCAAAGATTCAGAAGTCATCCGGTGAGCAATTGGTTGCGCTGTTCAAGGAGTACTGCAGCGAAACGACTGAGTTGGTTAGTGCAATCGATGCGTCTGATGGCTTTATGGATACTGAGCGCAGAATGATTGAGGGACAAGGAATTCTCTTGAACCGTCCTGATGATCTCCGTCGAAAATACGACGACGCCGATACATCTCTTCTGGACAGCATTGTAAATGGTATTCAATCTGCGATATCAGATGGACACAGTCTTGCGCCAATTCGCATTCAGCTTGAAGATATTATTGCGAAGGTTAAACCCCTTTCGACTGAGGAACTTGTTGAGAAATTCAATGATTTTAATTTCAAGGCAGAGGAAGAAAAACTCTCAAAAGCGCTTGAGAACATGCCGAATGGACCTCTTCTTCGAATCGGAACGAGCGTTGCACGGGGAATCAAATCTGTAACTTCGCGAGTGATTCTTTCCTTTTTGTATGTGTGGGCATTGGCAACGACATTGTTTGAAATATTTGATGAAGGAAAGACTCATGCGGCGATTCCTTTGCCTCAGTCCATGAGGCAAATTGCTGCATACATAACAATTGCCCTCTTCATATTGATGACTCTTCTTGTAGTTGCCGGTGGATTATTGCTCAATCGGGCAGCGAAGTTGATTGCAAGATGGGGTCAGACGACTGGAGTTCAAACCGCAGAGGTATCCGTAGCGAATTCTGAGAAATTTCTACAGACGGTTACCTTAAATGATTGGGTTCTCAGTCGAACACGGCGAGTAGCTCTAGAGGAACTGACGTATCTTTTAGATGCGCTGACCCGTATTAGTACAACTCTCTCTGGAGCCCTCATCGAGCGGCATGAAGAACTTGCTGTTGGAGATATCAGTACAGCATCCCCTAATCCAGCTGTTCAGAGCGACTTCAATGCTGTTGCAGCAGTTGGAGTCTTCAAGAGTTTTGAAACCGTTATTGAAATTCTTCGAAATGATATTGCGACAATTCTTCAGAGCCGACTTGCATTGCGTGTACATGAGCTTCGTGGAATCGGCCGAGCAGATATGCCTGAACGTCTCCTAAACGACATTGAACAACCACTTAATGAATACGTCCTCAATGTTGTCAAGCGGGGGGCTTTAAGCCAAGATCTTGCTCAGAGTGAGGAAGCCGGTAACCAACGCCGAGAATTGGCAGCAACTTATTGGCGAGACGTGAGTGCAATTACAAAGATCGTTCAGAGTGTGGTTCTGATTCCGGACCAGACTCCAATTGTTCAGTTCATTAATCCCAATGACTTATTGACGCTTGACCAGGCTGGAGAATCGGCAGTGAATATCCGATTTGCACCGGAGCCAAGTCGTGAGCAGGTAAATAAATTGGGGCTAGAAGGTGCTGGCCTTGCGGGAACAGTAATTTTCACGGAATCAACGGCTTGCGCGGGGTGCTTGCGTCTGGTCGGTTTCCGAGATGGTTTAGTGAAGTATTCCTAGTTGAATTCATCAAATTCATCGGATTCTTCGAAATCGTCGGGATTGCCACCGCCGCCTCGGGACCAGTAGAGATATCCACCTGCAAGGATAAACGGCAATATCAGCAATGCATGTCGTGCAACGACAGCCAAGATAACTAGAAGTATTAGGCCGAGCACCCAAGGCAGGCATCCCGTTCTCATTTTTGTTCTCCTTGGAAAAGTTCGCCGCCGAAGCGATGAGCAAGTTGATCGTCTAAGTCATTGGCGAAAACAAGAATGGGGTACAGGCTGCCCAGCAATTCCTTCTCGTCTAG